>OMNQ01000010.1_pt1 | contig 57030 bp, 28 predicted proteins | sample 1673871 | NCBI WGS metagenome assembly OMNQ01 (sample SAMEA103958130, study PRJEB25191) | human gut metagenome | biome: human-associated habitat [ENVO:00009003]; feature: intestine environment [ENVO:2100002]; material: feces | place: Germany | collected 2013/2015
AAAACTATTTTCGATGTAAGTTTTGTCTGCATCGGACAACGTGATTTTTACGCTGACTTCAAGGCTTTGGTTTGCGCCGACTTCCACCCGGCTGACTTCTTTGCCACCGACAAACACCTTGGTGTTTGCCGACAACATGTACGCTTTTTCCGCAACGGTCTTGTTGTCCGTAGCAAGCGTTTCCGTCATTACGTATATGTTGGGGTTGTACGTTACTGCTTTTGCGGTGATGTTGTGTACCGTAAATGTAAATTCGTACACGCCCGTGCGATCGGGGTCATCGTACAATTCCACTTTTGTCTTGTCGCGCACATTGCCGTTGCCGTCGGTAACGGTAATGTAACTTTCCGACGTGGTTGCGTTTTTGATACTTGCAAGCCCTGCACCCTGCTTACGGGGCGAGTAAGGATTACCCTCCTCGTTCAGAGCGATGGTTGCCGTGCTCATCAGCACCTGATTGACAAGCGCGGTCAATTGCATTCTTGCCGCAGCCGTGTCTGCCTGAAGTTCCGTATATCTGGATTTGAGATTCTGACGAAGCAATGCGATTGCACCTGCCATGTTGGGTGCAGCCATACTTGTTCCGCTGTAAATGTCGTAACCGCCTGCAACGGCACTTGTGATTTCACCGCCGTGTGCGGAAATTTCGGGTTTCAGTTGCAAGTCGGGCATCGGTCCCCAACTGGAGAAATCCGACATGAAGGGGCCTGCCTTGAATTCCGAACTGATTTCGATGTAACCGACGCTTCTCTTTGCCGCGTCAACGATACGTTTGCCTGCGTCCATCGAAATGGACACCGTAGGTACGGGATCGGTCACTTCACCGAGCGACATTTTGATTGTACCGGACAGGTTGTTGTATATGATACATGCGTCTGCCCCGTTTGCGCCTGCAAGACGCACCTTGTCGGCAAAGGTCGTGTCGCCACGCTTGACAAGAGCAATCGTTCCGTCGTAGTCGCCCTTGTTTTGCAGTTCGTTTCTTATGCGGGTGTTGTAGTTGGTCGGACGTCCCACACCGCCGACAACAACGTACTTGAAGCGCATTGTTTCGCCCTGCTTTTTGCCTGTCAGGGTGTACAGTTGGTTGACGAAATTAAGTTCGTTACCGTCACCGTCGGACGATTCCGTAATGAAAGCGACCTGGTTTTCATCGCCGTTAGCCTGGATATAGGTGGATTTCTGACCGTTGATCGACGCTACGGACAGTGCCGAATCATACGTCGAGGGCGAACCTACAGTACCGCTGTCGGGGTTGGTTGCAAGGTTGGTACCGTTGCCGCCGCCGTAACCGGAACTGTAGTCGTTGCTTGCCGCAACGACAAGGCTGATGCCTGCCGCCTTTACCTTGGAATAAACTTCGTTGATGAGTTTGTCGATTTTATTACCGTCGCCTTCTTCGGCAAAACCCGCGCTTGAACCGAGGCTCATGTTGATAACGTCGACGCCCAGTGCCACACAGTCGCTGACTGCCGAGATGATGTCGATTGTATCCGCGCCGCCAATTCCGTCGCGGTCAAGGTTGTCGGTAAACACCTTGCAGATGACAAGTTGCGCTTCCGGTGCAACACCGATAAATTTTTCCTGAGTTTCCTCATTGACAACGTAATCGCTTTGGCCTGCTACAATACCGGCAACGTGCGTACCGTGCGAAGAGTAGGAAGGAAACACGTCCGGGTCGTCGTCGGCGTAGTCGTAGGCAAAAGGAATTTTTTCGCTGTAGTACACCTGGTCAGCCGTGGCGTTTGCCTTGAAATCATCGGCTGCGGCCATCTTTGCAGCAACCGTTTCCTTGGTCCACAACTTACTCTTGTCCGTCGGCACCGTACGGAAAGCCTCGTGCGTGTAATCGAGACCCGTATCCAGGATTGCCACTACCATGCCTGCGCCCTTTTCGGGAAGGTCGGAGGAATCGTAAATACCCGTCGTGTACACGTTTGCGTCGTTTTTGACGGCAACGGTCGGTTCACTGTAGGTTTCGGACACGGCAATAGCGGTAACGCCGGACATATTTTTGATCTTGTTGTACGCATCGGAATTAACCTTGATTGCAACACCGTTGTTGAGTACCGTGTAGGAATACTTGAGCGTGTAATCTATGCCTGCCTTGTTGAGGTTGGAAAGAAACAGACTGTGTTGCTTCTGAATTTCCGTCTTGACTTCGTTGCCTTGTCTGCTTGCGGCAAAGTCGCTGAACGTCATCCATGCATACTTGCTTTCGTACTCGGAATACATTGACTTGTTTCCAAGTTCAACGACTACCCATCTGTCACCGTCGTAGGAAGCATTTGTGTAGGTGTCCGTCGTAACGCCTGAATTGTAGTTTGCCTCGCGGATTGCACTTACGTCGACATTGTCGATTTGCGTAAGCGTGCCTCCGACAAGTTGCCGAAATGCCGTAGAACCTGCCTGCGCCCCGAATGCCGACAACATAAACGACATGCACAGGGTCAACGCAAGTACAACGTTGAGAATATCGATAAGTTTTGTTTTAGTTTTATTCATACATCACTCACTACTATCGTAAATCAACCGCCAAAAGCCTGCTGACGGCAGGATTTCTTCTGAAGGTTTTTCGTTTGTTTTTTTGGGTTGCCGCGTAGGTAATACAGTTACTTATTTTACCACTACGTACGCATTTTATCAATCGATTTGAACATGCTTTTGCCTCTCTACGCCCTTCTGCAAACAACTTTTTTTTCGACAATATTCGTCATTGTAACACTATTGTTTATTTTGCAGACAACATCGTATATTTCAGGCAAATTTCCGTAAACAAAATGAAACTACATCAACCACAAAACCACCACCGCGATTGCCAGAGCGAAGCCTCCGAGCACTGCAATCAGCCTTGGCAACATGGCAAGAAACATGCCCTGCGTCATGGCTTTTTGTTCCTTTTTGGTGTAGGTTTCACCGACTTTCTTTTTCGTATTTGTGCTGCCGGCGTCATCGTTTTTTCGCGACGATCTGCCTACGCCGTCCATCGGAGCCACGGTCATGCCGTTGTCCCAATCTTCGCGCTCGTTTTTCCGTTTCATTTCGTTAACCTTTGTCAGATATGCCCGTTGTCATGCAACGGGTGCGACCGCAACCCGAACAAGCGTTTTCCTGCATGGTTGCGGTCGGTCGTTGTAAAAATTTTCTTTTTTCTCGCACTAAGCGGCTTGTTGTCCCGTCTGTTGCGTTTCTTCCGTCATTGTGACGGTAATTGTAGTCTTGCCGTCCTCACCCACGGTGAAAGTAAACACTACCTTGTAGGTTACGCCCTTTACCGTCACGGTGAAACTGCCGTCGGCGTTTCTGACGCTGTTGGTAGGTTCGGTCGACGTTTCTTCGTCCTTGAATTGTACGCCGACAATTTCCTCTACGGTGTTGTTTCCGTCGTACCAGCCGTACACGGTGTCACCGTTTGCCGTTTTGGCAATCAACGCAACTTGTTTTTTCACAGACGCGCCGTTGATGTTGCCGTTGTCGTCTCTTGTCACGTTGACAATGTAGCGCGATTCTTCGGCAAGTTTGCCGCCGCTGAACACAAAGTTGAAGAAAGTGAATGTATCTTCGTCTTCCTTGTCGAACGGGAAACTGCCCACAAGCGTTCCGTTGTACTTCAATCCGGGATGGAATGCTTCGCCTGCCTTGTAGTAAACGTCGTTGCCCGCTTCGTCCTTACCCTTGACAATGTTGAACTCGGTGTAAACCAATTCTTCGTTGTACAGTACGGTGTCGTTGGCTTCGTCCACAACAACCTCGCCCGTCACCTTTGTAAGGCTGTAAATACGATACGCGTATGTGCCTTTTGCCGTATCGGGAGGCATCAGGAAGAATGTCATGTGGTAAGTTGTGCCGTCAACTACAAATTCCGATACGTATGCGTGACCGTAATTGTTGACGTAGTAACCTGCCGCAGACAACGTGCCGTTGTCAAACACAAACGATGATTGTCCGTCACCGACCTTGACATAGTTGAATGCGCCCGACAACGTATACGTAATTTCGTCACCGTTGACAGTGCCGACAATACTCAGAATACCGTTCATATTGCTGAGCATTGAAGCTGCTTTCGAGCCGAAGTACGACAGGTAATACAGGTACATGTAGTTGTACGCCGTCATGCCGATTTTGAAATCGGTCTTGACAAACGAGAACGTCTTTTCGTTGTAGTCGATCGTAACGTCGAAGTTACGCGTGAAGTTGTATCTTTCGCCGCCGTTGACAAGTCCGCTTACTGCGTCTGCAAGGTAAACATAGGGTTTACCGTCCTTGTCATAACTCAATCCGACATAGTATTTGGTTGTCTTGCCTTCCGTTTCACCTTCCGCAGGTGCTTCCGTCAAGATTGCGTCAACGGTAAAGGTTGCGCCGCCGTCCGGCTGGAACTCCAGCGTGTAGCCGTGTTCGTCATCCGTAAAGGTGATGTGTTTTCCGTCGAAATAGGTGTATGTACGTTGGTTGACACCTGTACCGTAAGTTACCTTACGCACGGGTACGCTGCCTGTTTCGTCGATTACGATGTCGATGCTGCCCACGATGTAACCGTATTCGTTGGTGCCTTCGTCGTCAACGTTGTCCGCCGCCTTGTAAGTCTTGGCGTTGCCGTTTGCGTCGATTACGTAATACATGACTTCGGAGTTGTTGATGAGTACCGTACCGGATTCAAAGAACACTACCGAAGCAAAATCCGCCGAATAGAACGTCATGCTTGTGCCAGTATCAACGATTTTGTCACCGCTGATTGTGTACAATGCCGCAAATGACGAAGAACTGTCAAGGAAATAGAACAAGTTGTCGTCGATACGGAAGTAGTAACCGTCGTAACGCACACCATAGGAATTGTATCTTACGGCATTACCTACGTTGTCCAGCACCAACACGGACAAATCCGATTGATTGATGTAGGAGCCGGCAATGCTGACCATAACGAGAGAGTACGCCGGGTACACCTTGCCTCCGAGGGATACGTTGCCTATCTTGCCTGCGTACAGTTCATTGCCTTCCGCGCCGAACACCGTAATGTAGTTGCCGTCTTTTGTGTAGGTTACGTTAAGCGTGTTGTTGCCGTCCATATCGGCAATTACGGCCTTTCCTTGTCCGTCAAATTCGATGGTCTTGCCATAAGGAACGCCGTTTTTGAAAATGTTGTACGTTCCGCTTTCAGCACCGCGGATTGCAAACTTGTTGCCTTGCAGGTCAAGATACGTTTCCGTATCGTTGACAAGCATGTAGATTGCCTTACCGTTTTGTTCAAGTACACCGTTAAGTACGACATAGTAACTGTAACTGGACTTACCGTTGCCGTCGGTATACTTTGCCATGTGCGTTGCGCCGTTAAGTTCCAACAGACCGCCGTTGTCGTCGGTGTAAGCCGCGTCCTCGGAACAGATACGGAAGTAATCTTTGTTGAGAGTAAAGCCGAACGTCTTGCTGCCGTCAATTGCCGTAAATGTGTACACAACGGCCTTGTACTCGTCGTTGCCGAAAGCGACAACTTCTTTGCCATTGTCAAACGTACCCTTGACTTCATTTTTGCCGTCGGTAAATTTTATTACCAATTTGCCGTCGGACAGTTCGTCGGTCAGTTGCAACTTGCTGTTGTCGTCCGTGCCGTCGTCATCCTTCAACTGAGTGTAACTACCAAATGTGATTACGCTGTCAACGTCGAAATAGTTGAAGTAATACGTCGAACCGGAGGAGGACAGATAGAACTTGAAAGTAATCGTGTTGTCGTTTGACGTGAACGTGTACAGGTACACTTCCATACCGGGATACAACAACTTTTGCGACGTGAAGTAACCGGGGAAGTTGGTAGTTTCCTTTGTGGTAGCGTCCGTCACAGAGTACACCGCTTCCGTCTTGCCTTCGGCAATTTCTTTCCATGTTACGGTCAACTTTGTGTTGCGATCGGTCTTGCCGTCGACTCTCTTGCTCATTACAAGCGGAGCGTTTTGCAACACGTAGAATTTTTGCTCGTCCGTTTCGTCGAAGGACAGATAGCAAACCTTGCTGCTGTCCGTAAGAATGTAGTAGGTCGTTTGTTTGTTCAGCAAACCGCACAAAATATCGCCGTCGGCATTAACGTAAATACCGAACACGGACACGGCAATCAGTTCCTCGCTTGCGCCTGTGCCCTTGGTGATGTAACGACGGTAAAGGTTGGTTGTCGTGTTGTCGTCGGTGTACCCCAACGCAAAGCACAACGTCAAACCGTTGTAATCGCAGTAGGCAAATTCCGTTGCGCCATGCTTGAAGTTGACGGTGCTTGTGTTGTCGGCAGGCGTATAAATGTAGGAATAACCGTTGGCTTGCGCTTCGTAGGTACCTTCGGATGTCTTGGTGAGAACCTTTTCGACATACTCGTATGTAGCGGCATTGCCGTTGCCGTCAACTACAACGTAACTGTCCGTAAGGTGACCCTCGTTATCTACAAGACGTCTTTCGGTGTAGGTTGCACCCTTTTCCTCAAACCATGGAATGGGAATACCGCCGGGAGCAGCTACGCCGTCTTCGTTTCTGAAATAGTCCATGTACACCAGGTACACGCGTGTTTCGCCGTCATCCGCGACAACGGTTACTATCGTGCGATACACTGCCTTTCCGTTGAGTACATCGTACAGAATAGACTCTTTCGTATAATAAGTACCGGTAAATGTTTCGGTGTTGCCGTTTTTGTAAACAGCGGTTGCGCAGCCATCCAACGTCAAAGTGACGTTACCCTTGCGCGAAGAATAAGTTTTGTCGTAGTCGGCTGTGTAGAAGTCGTAGCCGTTTTGTCCGTTGTATTCCTTTATTTTCAAAGAAACGTTTTCTTGCGCGGAAGACAACGAGATAATGCCTTTTTTGTCTACAGAGTAACTGTAGTTTGACGGGGACTGACCGGACACTTTGACAACAGCCGTGCCGAAACCGTCAAATGTAATGGTAGGATAGTACACACCGCGACGAGCAATTTCGCCGTAGTTGTATTCCTCTCCGCGGATACGGAACGCCTTCGCCCCCTGATAGGTACCTATGACGAAAGTGAAGGACGAAGAGTCCGTCACGTCCGCATTGCCTTCGAATGTTGCGACATACATACCCTCTTCGTCGATAACGTACTTGCCCGATACGGTTACACCGGATTTACGGTTGTAATACTTAATGCCGTCAAGGTCATCCAAAGCTATCGTAATGTCGGTGTTAAGACCGGTCAGACCGCTAAGCAACGAATATGAGTCGGCGCGCGAAGCATAGTAAATAAAATGTTCGCCGTCGATTCTCGCGCGGACGCGGAAATCTTCCGCATCGTTTTCGAAAATGTAAAAGTCGTAACGAGCGTTGTACTTACCTTCGATCTTTATACCGCCGCGCAAAAGTATGGCAGTATTGTCGGCATCATGCTTCAGGAAAATGTAGTCGTTTCCCGAGAACATATCCGTGTAGCCCGCTTCCCATACGGGGAACAGCGAAATGTCGGACGTAAGCGAGAAGTCTGCGCCGATTACGTCGGCATATGTCGCGCCTTGCTTTGTTGCCCAACCGAGCATCAGGTAACCTTCGTACAGATATTCGGTCTTGGGAATGAAATCTGCGCCATAAGCATAGTTTTTTGCGCTCGCCAATACGGGCGCACCGCCGTTGGGATAGCTTTCATACACTGACACTTTGAAGGTCTTGCGATCGTAGTATACCGTAAATACGTTTTTCGTTTCGTCTTCGGAAATAATCTTTTCTTCGGCAGCTTCGGACAGGACAAAACCGGACACTTTGATATCGGGCGCGTAAGGCTCGCCTACATATGCGTAACCGGTCGAGTATTTTTCCAAATAGGTATATTCGCCGCTTGCGTCGGGTTTTTCCATGTACGCGTTTACGGTGTACTTAGCCATGTAGCGCGCGGTGAGGGTCATACTGCCCTTGTCGGCAACGCTGTTTTCCGTAATTTGCGTATCGCCGTCAAACCATCCGCCAAACTTCAACGAACCTTTTGTCGGGGTGTAGTCGGCAAGTGCCTGTAAAACGTTTGTGCCTTGTTTGATTTGTACGGAAGTACCCTTTATCTCGCCGCCTTCCGGTTGCAGGGTAATAGTGCAAACTTCAGCCCACTTGGCGTAGTACGTAGTTTCTTCGCCGAATACGGCATTTTCCACTGCCGAGCCGGAGAAGTCTTCCGAGGTGTACCAGCCGTCAAACAGGTACCCGTCCCTTGTCACTTCGGGAAACTGCACCGCTTCGCCTTTTTTGCCGGAAACGGTCAATTTTTGTCCGTCGTATGTAACAAAGTAGTTGTTTACGCTGTCACCTTTACAAGCGACAAGAGCAAAGCATGCCACCGCTATCATGGCGACAAGCATCACCGCCGAAAACAATCTTTTAGTCTTATTCATCGTGTTACTGCCCTCCTGTAGGGAAACTGTCTTTAGTTGTGCCGACCGTACATCGATACCGATCGGCGTATCGTACCGAAAGTCAAGTTCGGCGTACGATTAGTTGATTTTGTTCCATATCGCAATCAATTCGGTGTCGTCGGGTACGTTTGCGAGGTCGCTCGTTTTGTACACGACGGGGCTTTCTCCGACGGTTGTCCAACCGCCAAACTCGTAGCCTGAACGGGTCGGGTCGGTGTACTTCGACGAAACATCTGCAGAGTCGTCTTTTACCGAGTTGAAATTGAGCAAAGTTTGTTTATTTTTGACAAACGAAACTACATAAGTTCCATTGTCATCGGTTGCAAATTCACAACCGAATACCGCAGGACGGAATGCAGAGTTCCAACGAGCGTTCCAACCTTCGGGAGCCTGTTCTGCCTGCGCATACAGTGTCAGCGAAGTATTGCCGTTGAAGGCGTGCGCGCCTACGTATGTTACGTTGTCCGGGATACAGAGGTTTTTAAGCGAGCAACGGAAAAACGCATAGTTTCCCACCGAAGTAAGACTTTGCGGCAAACTTATGTTTGTAAGTTTCTCGCAACGATAAAACGCATAATCGTCTATCTGTTGTACTCCTTCCATCGTTACGGAAGAAAGTGCCGAACATTTGTAGAATGTACGTTCCGCAATTGTTTTCAACGTTTCGGGAAGTACGATTCGTTCCAGCGACGAGCAGGAAGCAAATACCGCTGTACCGAGTGTTTGTAACGAGTTTCCGAGACCGATACTCTTAAGCGAAGTACATCTTGCAAACGCATTGTCGCCGATTGTCGTAACACCGTCGGGAAGCACGATGCGTTCCAGTTTGGAGACGCCGCCGAAAGCGTAGTTGCCTATGGTCTTGAGTTTAGGGGCGGTTCCTTCGAATTTAACTTCGACAACCGACTCGCATCCGTAAAAAGCGTAATCACCGATGTTTTCTACATCTTCGGCAATATTTGCCACCATAAGTCCGCTTTTGTAAAACGCCGAACGCCCTATGCGCCTGATTGTGGGAGGTACGGAAACTTCGTACAACATCGAGCATTTGTAAAATGCGTAATCGGGAATTTCTTCCAACTCGCAAAACATGCTGATGTTGACTATCTGCAGGCTTGAACATTGTGCAAACGCAGCCATACCGATATATTTAACGCTTTCGGGAATTGTTACCGTAGTAATGAGATCCTTTTTGTAAAAGGCGTAGTTTGATATACCTACCGTGCCTTCCTTGACATAGACGGGACGTTGCTCCGTTTCGTCGGAAGAAACCTTGTAACCCACAAGCCACTTGCCGACGTAAATTTCCGGCGTTTTCGACTTTGTCCAGAAACCGCTGTTAAGAAACGCATACGTTCCTACGGATTTGACCGTGGACGGCAACGTAAAGTCATTGTAGTATATTTCCAGATATGTCGGGTTGCCGAAATCGGTACAGTTTGCAAACACGTAGTTGTCTATTTTTTCCAACTTGTTGCCGAGACTGATACGGTTACGCCCCAGTTGCGAGCAATCGCGGAATGCGCTTTCGCCCAGCACCCTGACGTTTGCGCCGAGGTCTATGCGACGAAGCGTGGCGCAACTGCGGAATGCACTCTGACCGACATATTCAACACTGTCCGGCAGAAATATTTCAGTGAAACCTCTGCTGCGGAATGCAGAATCGGCAATGCCTATCGTGCCTGCACGCACCACCGTCTGCACACCGGCTTTCGTCTGTATATCGCTGACATTCTTGTCGGAATCAAACGCCCAGTTGCCTACGTAGTAAACGCCGTCGACAGGCGTCGCATACATGTTGCTGTTGAGAAAAGCGTATCTTCCGATGGACGTAATGCCGCTGCCCAATGTAACGGACGACAACATTCCGCAATCGAAGAACGCCGATTCGGATATTGTCGTTACGGAATCCGGAATGGTTACGGAGGTAAGACTTACACACTTTTCAAACGCATTTTCACCGATGACCTTCAACCCGTTGTTGAAAGTGACGGTTTTAAGATTGGATGCCGACATAAACGCCGATTTGCCTATCTCGAGAACGCTTCTTCCAAGTGCCACTTCAGTCAGCGACTCACAGTAACCGAACGCACTTTGTCCGATGTAAGTTACGGCGTCGGGCAACTGGATTGAAGCAAGTTGCGTACATTGCATAAACGCTTCCGCGCCGATTGTAGTCGTGTTTGCGCCGAGGCGAACGCTTTTAAGGTGCCTGCAGTAACGGAACGTGTAGTTACCCACTTCGGTAACGCTGTCCGGAAGGGTGATTTCTTCCAGGGCACTGCAACTTTGAAATGCGTAATCGCCGATAGACTGCACGTTGCCTTCGAAAGTTACGGCTTTGAGGTTGGAACAACCCGTGAAGGCATATCTGCCGATTGTTCTGATGTTGGAACTGATTGTGATACTTGTCAGCGCACTCTTTGCGTAAAATGCTCTGTCGGCAATGGACGTTACGGGTTTGCCCCTGTACTCATCGCCGATTACAACGTCGCCGCGCGCCGTGCCGATACCTGTAACGACGTATTCGGTGTTGGCATTGGTCAGCGTGTACACAAGTCCGCTGGACGGCGCCATTGTGTAAGCAAATTCGTCCGACCAATCCGAAGCAAGGTAAGTACCTCTGGCATCAAATGCCTTGACCTTAAATACGTAATCGCCGCCGTCGAGATTAAGCAGTGAGTAATACGCTTTTGCCATGGTCGCGGTACGTTCGCTGTCGGCCTTGCCGTCAACGCCTTTAGTCGTAATACTCACCTTGTAGTAGGTTGCGTCGGCAACTTCGTTCCAGCTGAGCAACGGCACTGACCGACTGTCGTCCACCGATAGTCCGGTAGGACGTGGCAATGTCATACCCGAGCAACCTGCCACAAACACGACGACCAGTATCACCGTCACCAATATTGGAATTTGTCTTAATAATTTCATAAAAACTCCGTTTTGACGCTCGTTGTGACGCGCCTTTATCAGTTCGTTCTGCCTTTCCGTTCTAATTTCTTTTCCTTCGCTTCACGAATGATTTCGTGCAGCCACTTGAATTTGAACTTGCGCACGGCAATGTCGACAAGGAAGAATACGATTGCCATTATCATAAACAACCACCGCGGGTCGAACGACCGTGGTATGCTTGTGACAAATCCTTCAAACGTTCTCGCTGCGTCCAGACCTCCGTCGGCTTCGTTTTGCGCGCTGCCGCCTGCAGCCTGAGCCATCTGTGCCATCAACTCGGCACCCTTTGTTGTATCTTCGATGTAGACGAATTCTTTGGAATAGGAGAATACCCTGTACACTACCGTACTTGCAAGCACCGATCCGTCGGCGGCAAGTTTTTCTATCGTGACTTCGTACACACCGCCCTGACGAGTGTAGATGCCTGCACGATTGAAGCCGTTTGTTGCGTCCGGTTGCGTAAGTGCGAACTCATCGCTTTCGGCAATGTCCGACTTCATTACAAGTTTTTCTCCTTCGTCAAGCGCAGTTTTGGTCTTGACGTTAAGGTTTGTCGAGAAGTTGTCGTCGCGCATGGAAACGGTAATTTCCTTCGGACGTATGTTCTCCGTCGGGAAAACTTTGTTTATCGCGGCGTACAGGAACTTTTGTCCGGTCTTTTCCGCCATAAATGTTGCCGACCAATTGCCGTTGAGGTCACACATAAAACTGCCGACCGTGCCTGCGCCGTACTTCCATTCCGCATACACGGGCACGCCGTAATCGCCGTACAGCACTTCCGTATTTTCACGCGCCTTTGCCCCGTAAAAACCTTTGAGTATCGGCAACTCTTCGCTGCCGAGAATGCTTGCGTAAGACGAACTGCTGTTCACCTTGGGAGTGAAGTCTTTTTTCTCTACTTCTTTGATTTGCGGTACTCGCAAATCGTTTTTAACTTCATCGGTCAGGTTTTTGTAATCGGAAATGTTGATCCATTTAAGTTTGCCTGCTTCGGTAAGAGGATCCCATCCCTGCTCGCTCGGAGTGTGGTTGTCGATTACGAGGAAGGAAAAAGTAATACCTGCGCCGTAGTAAGTTTCGATGTCTTTGCTTGCCGCTTCTACGTCACCGGCGATGGCGTCGGTAATGATGATGATGTGCATCTTTTCGATTACGCCGGTACTGTTGAGCGACTTGAGGTTGCTTGCAGCGTATCCGATGGACGGCTCGAAGTTTGTTCCGCCGCCATCGTTGCCGATCTCGGAAATCGCCTTGCGCAGGTCCGACTGACGGGTAACGGGCAACGGTTTTGACGTAATATCTTCGGCATCGTCCGCCAATGTCATGATACCGCAGTAGTCGCGTTCGCTAAGGCAGGTCGGGTCGGAAATAATTGTCAGAGCCATGTCCTTTGTCGGTTGAATGTATTCGTTCATACTACCGGAAATATCCAGTATGATGTACAATCCGAGGGGCGGCGTGTAATCGATGACCTGCACGGGAAGCATTTGCTGATACAGACTACCTTCCATGTCGGCGCGATTGTATGAGTGAGCCACGTCCGAGCCTTCCGCATCCGGCTTTTTTTCGTTGCCGCCTACGGTAAACAATCCGCCGCCGATTTCGGACACGTACGAATTGAGCAACTTGTCCAGCCCTTCGTGCTTCTGCAAATCGGCGTTGGACACGTTGTTGAGTATAATTTCGTCATATTGACACAACTCGTCCAGCGTAGTCGGCATTTCGGACGAACCGATGTACACCGTTTTTACCTTGTACTCCGACAACAATGCTTCTATTTTGGCAGATTCGCCGGCAAAGCCCTCGATGATGAGTACTTTGTCAAACTTGTTGAGCAGCATGTAGGAATACAGTTGGTTGTTTTGAGTTGCCGATTCGTCTGCATCGGAAGTAAGCGAGAAGTTGAACGTGTGCAAACCTTCGCCGACAAGTTTATGTTTGATTTCCACCACTTGCGTACCGGGCTTGATTTCCGCCACCGTTTCGGAAGCGACTTCGCCGTTGTCGGACAGTGCGATTTTTGCAGAGATTGTTTTTGCCGAAGAGTTTGTAACGGTCAGTTTGAGCGGAAACTCTTCTTCCTCCGCCACGTTGTAGTCGGGCGTTTCGCAGGAAACGACGGAAAATACGTCGTCTTTGCTGTCGTTATGGCTAAGGCAAACTGTGTCTACCTTGATGCCTTCCGCCACGACGTTGCGCACTGCCGACATAGCGTTGCCGTCCGTTTCAAAACCATCGCTGACGACAACTATCTTCGCCGATTGTTTGTTGCTGAACAATCCCGCCGCATAACTGACTGCGGACGCCATGTCTGTGGCTTCGCTATCCGGTTGCTGCGTTTCCGCCTGATACGCGTCCAGCACCGCGCCGATGTCGTTTGACAGTCCGGCAACCAACTTGTAGTCGTAACCGAACGAAACGATACCTATTTTGAAGGCATGGGGATCGGTCATCATTACTACGTCTCTTACATATTCGTCCTTAGCCTCTTTTTGCTGCTGTGTACTGTAAGAATTGTCTACGACGAGGATAATTTCGTTTTCGGAATTGTACACTTCGTACTGCAACGTAACGTTGGCAAGTACCGAAACGCACAACACCGTCACCAACAAATGCATTACCATCGAAACTACTCTGTTTCGCGTACGTCTGTATTTTTTGGCTACACGAAAGTAGGTAAACAACGTCAGCGCAACGGCAGGAATCAGTAACAACCACAGCCAAGGATGAACGCAGGTTATTTTGAAATTAAACATATCAGCTGCCCTCCTTGATGTGCAACAACCATTCCGCTACCGACAGTGCAAACATTGCCGCCGCCAGATACAACAAAAGGTCGTCATACCACTCCGAAACTACCGGAGTGTATTCGGGATTGTCCAGTACGGCTTTGACCCCGGAAATGTTGCTTTCGGACGAGTCGATGCGTACGTAAAAGTTTTCAATCAAAGTTTTGTCGCCAAGCAACGACTGCACCACGGTGTAAGTACCCGGGGCGGAAGCCGTTATGCTTGCCGGAAACTCGGAATAAGTTTGTCTTTCCCCGCCCGCGGAAGTAACTTCAAGCGAAGAGCCGCGCGCGTTAAGCGTAACTTCGTCGTTGACAGCGTAAGCATACTTACTGAACGTCTGCGGGAAGAAATACGCCAGGGCATTGTTCATCATTATCGGGAAAAACATGCTTATGCCCATGTTGGATTTGTTGATACTGAACGCCATTACGGCTATCTTGGTGTCAACCGTATTTTTGACAAAGAACACAGGATTGCCCTGGTAGTTGAGCAAGACGTCGTAACCGAACAGGGAACTTTCGTCCACCTGTACGTATTCGGTAACTTTGATTGCCGAAGGCTCGATGTACTTCATTATCGGGTGAGAAGCGTCCTTGACGGACAACGGCTCACCGTCGGCGTCGCTTGTATTAGGCAAAGTTATGCGACGCTTGATTGCAAACCCCGCATTTGACGCTTTGTCGGGGTCCAGCAGGAACACAACGCCGTCCGACGGCAACCTGTCAGGCACTTTATGCTCGAAGATGTACACATCGTAACCGCTGAGTTCGGGTTCGCCTCCCTCGGGGATTACCTTCAACTCGATGTCCAGAAGGTGTTGTTTCGCCCACTCGTCACGGATTGCAATAATGATGTTGCGGAAGAAAATGTTGGGTTTAGTGCTGTAATACTGAATACGCACCTTGGGCATTGTACCGCCGTAAGCGTAAAACTCGTTGTCGGTGGCAACACTGTCCGGTTCTTCGACGTAAAACCTTACATAATCGTAAGAGAATACTTTTTGGTTTTCGTTGAGAATTACCAGTTGCGTGTTGTCGTCGTGTTTGATCGTGCTGTAGGTGTAAATTACCGTAAACGTACCGTCGTCGCGACAGTCGATTTCCGTCTGCGGCAGCGTCATCGACGCTTCGACGCCGTTTGCTTTGCCTACTTCCCCCTTAAGTACCACATACCGGTCTTTGCCGTAGCAAGCCACGTCTACTTCAAAGGTGTAAAATCCGTCGGAATAGGCGGTGCGCACGTCGAGAATTGCCGCGTTCCACTCGCCGCTGTCCACCTTGCTCATGTTGTACACGTTTACTTTTCCGCTGTTTCCGTACGTCGTGTCGGTGAAAAAGCAAATTTCGGCAGACTGATTGTCTTGCAACGCATCAAAAGCAATGTCCATTGCGCCGTCCACATCGGCAATGCCGTACGAACAACCAAGACCGTCAAGCACCACATCCAATTCGCCTTTGTCGGTACAACCGGAAAGTAACAGTTTCGACTCGGTATCGGCGGAAATAAGCGTAATCGTACCACCCTGTTCGATAGCGTCGCCTGCGAAGTTGCGTATTTCTTCGATTGCACGACTGTAACGCGTTACCCCCTCGAACTCCGAGCGCATGCTTGCCGAAGCGTCCAGCACTATAATTTTGTCCGGTCCCGTATTTTCCGACGGGCGGACAATGACGGGATTTGCAAGTATAAACACTGCGGCGCAAATCATCAGCACCTGACAGATAAGCAACAGGATATGCCTCAACTTGCTGATCGGTATATTTTTCTTTTTGTATTTCAGGCTGAGTTTCCAGATATACGTACTGGATATGTACTTGTTCTGGTAATTGGGTTTGAGAAGGTAAATCACCAACCAGACTACCAGTCCCAACAAACCTATCAGCCCCAACGGCGTCAATAATCTCATTCCATTATACCTACGTTCATCAGTTGTCCGAAAACGGCTTTTTCTATCGGTGTATCTGTCGTTACGGAAATAAAATCGCAATCGCGTGAGCGGCAAAAACTCTTCATGTCGTCAAGAAAATCCTTGAGTGCCATCCGGTAAGCGTCCAACGCTCCGCGAGTTATTCTCATTTTTATGTTTCTGTCGTCGGTCAGGTCTTCCGACTCGGAGTCGATAAGCGTCACGCGCCCCGTGTAAGACGGGTCTACGTCTTCGGGAGTCATCAACTGCACCAGCGCGACACGCCTTTTTTTGTAGCACAGGTAATCGACTGCCTTTTTCCAGTTACTTTCTGTAAAGAAATCGGAAATTATGACAGTGATACCGTCGCTGGTTCCCTGGTCGTCACAGCCGAGGATAGCTTTTTCAATGTCGGTGTCGCCGTCGAAGTTCAGCTTCTCCATCTCGCCCACGGCACCGAAAAACGCCGTTTTGCCTACAATTGTACCAAACGGATTGGTGGCCTTGTCACCTTGCATAAAATACAACGACAGCTTGTCCATGTTGTGCACGGACAGAAATCCGAGCGCAGCGGCAAAAGCCATTGCGTACATTGCCTTGGACGGTTCCGGCTTTGCCATGGACGCCGAACAATCGAGAAAAATCCTCGTGTGCATCTGCCTTTCGTCGGTAAACAACTTGAGAAAGTACTTTTCGAAACGACTGTACAGATTCCAGTCTATACGACGGATGTCGTCGCCCAACATATATTCGCGGAAATCGGCAAACTCCACCGTTTGTCCGTAAGTTTTGACAAGATGCTTTCCTCCGAAAAATCCGCCGAGGCTTGTCTTTACGTTCAGCGCGGATGTTTCCAACCGAGCGAAAAAGTCATTGTTTAAGTAAGGTATTTTCATAGGCCATCTTCAACTTTCCAATTAGTTTCAAAGAAGTTACAACTACGCTTTAACAAAGCATTCGTATAACATCCGTTATAATGTCTTATGCAAGCCAAAGACGCACCCTCTCGGTTGCCCGAGGAAGTGCGTCGTTGCCATCATACAAACATATATTTCGGCAAGATTTTAGTCGGTCACTTGCTCTTTATTAAACATTCACCTTAAATCTTTTTGCAACTTCTGCCACTATCTGACCGATGATCTGATCTGCACTGACCTTTTCGGCAACCGCTTCGAAGTTGAGTTTCATACGGTGACGCAACACGGGGTAAGCCAACTCGTTGATGTCGCTGTACGCTACGTTGAAACGACCTTTCATAAGTGCCTTTACCTTGGCTGCGGAGATGAGTGCCTGTCCGGCACGAGGGCTTGCGCCCAGACGTATATATTTTTTGGCGGCTTCGGAAGCGAACTCGCTGTCGGCGTGAGTTGCCGCGCACAGCGTCATTGCGTAACGCATCACTTCTTCCGCAACGGGAATCTGATTTGCCGTTTCACGCATCTGCAACAGCTGTTCACCTGTGCAGGCGGGTTCGGCAACTTCCGCCATTGTTTTCTGAGTCATGGTGACGATGCTCATCAGGTCGTCAAGACTGGGATTGGGCACCACCAATTTGAACATAAAACGGTCCATCTGCGCTTCGGGCAACGGGTAAGTACCGTCCTGTTCTACGGGGTTTTGCGTGGCAAGTACGAAGAAAGGCTCCATCATCTTGCGCGAAACGCCCATTACCGTAACGGTGTGTTCCTGCATTGCTTCAAGCAGTGCCGATTGCGTTTTCGGCGTGGCGCGGTTGATTTCGTCGGCAAGAATAATGTTGCTGAACACGGGACCGGGTTGGAACTGAAACGAGGAATTGCCCTGTTCGTCTTTAACGATGATGTTGGTACCCGTAACGTCCGCGGGCATCAGGTCAGGCGTAAACTGTATACGCGAAAATGGCAAAGAAAACACTCTGCCGAGCGTACGCACCAGTCTTGTTTTTCCGACTCCGGGAACACCTTCCAGAAGCACGTTACCGCCTGCAATCATTGCGATAATCGTACCCTCGACGACTTCGTTCTGTCCGATGACGTCGCGTCTGATTTGTGTAAAAATGTTTTCGCACTGAGTGCTGAACTGTTTTATGCTTTCTTCTGTTACCATGACCAAATAAACTCCTTGTTGTCAATGCGTTTGTATGTTGTATGTCTTTGTCGATTTGTCAGGATTTCCGTTTCCGTCACAATTTTTTTGTGACGGAAACGTTAGGGTTAATTAAGCAAATCGTAGTAGCGTTGGATGAAGTCCAGAATGTAATCGGGTACTTTTTCACCGTTCGCTTCGTACTCCTTGGCAAGAGCCATGTACTCTTCCAGACGGGTTTTGTAGTCGGTGTTGCCGTCGATGATGTTGTTGTTGTCCTTGTTAGGGGTCGAAGGTGTGCTGGGATCGCTGCCGGGATCTTTGTCGGGATCGTTTTCGGAATCGCTCGGATCTTTGTCACTGTCACTCTGTTCGGGGTTTCCTTCCTGCGGAGCGTCGGCTTCTTCACCCATATTGTCGGTCATGCCGTCGCCAGGTTCGTAGTCGCCGCTGCCGCCCAGTTGCGCGAAGTATGCCGACACAAATATGGTTATTTTACCGTCAACGCCCTTGACGTATGCCGTTCCGGTATCCAGGTCAACAGCATACAGTGCGCCTTCGCCATATTCTTCGATAGTTTTTTCGTCAAACTGATTTTTGCTGTTGATTTCCATTACATAGGAACCTTCGAATACGCTTTCGTCAACAAAAACCGCTTCTTCAAAACGATACGGATCCTGTGAGCCGTCTCCCCATTGTACAAACCCCCAGTCGGGATCTGCAAATGCAAGCACCGCTTCACTGCTTTCGCCTACTGCGACAAGTTGTTCGTCCATTCCCTCGACAAGTCCGCCTACGCCTTCCTCATCGCGAATATCGAGGTTTATCGTGTCCTGACGATAGATTTTGCACAAGTATCTTACCGTGTAGTAGGCTTCGGGATTTACGATGTCGGGAATGATGTCCGGACCTTCCGGAATGACGCCGCTGCTTGCCAATGCCGAAATCGTCGTCATGGAACCGGCACAGACAAAGGACACGATCAACAGTACAAGAACTGTCTTTGAAAGCACGATCTTGACGTTTTTCGGGTCGATTTTTGCCAAAGCCTGCCTGGCGTCCTCACGTTGACGCATTGCAATGTACGATTCGTCGTTTTGCAATTCGTGCATAGTAAGCAAACGTTCTTCAAGTCCCAGTGAGTCCAGACGTCTGGCGATTGCCTTTGTGTCCGGGCGGAAAAACAAAAAATACAACGACGGTACAAGCGCGGCGCAAATGCCGACGCTTATGCCTGCCGACAGCCAGTATCTTTTGATACCGGCAAACCAGAATGCCAAGAGGATGACCGTTTCCGCAAATAATGCTATGGTCAGTGCGAGCAAAAACGACTTCAACAGTCCTTCGCCGACGAGTTTTTTGTAGTACTTTTGGAATATACTTTCTTTACTCATAACTCCTCCTAAAATCACCAAACCGAGTGACACCTGTTACGGTGCCATTCGGTTGTAGTGTTTGTATTGCTTTGCGGCTGAGTTCAAATCATTCTTCCGTTGTGGCGGAAGATTCTTCGGCAGTTGCCCAAACAAAGGTTGCGTTGCAGTCGGCGTTCCACTTGCTGTTCCATCTGGTGGAAGCTTCGGTGTGGTCGGTAAAGGTGATCGTCTGTTGGTCCGTCCACTTCTGGAATGCATTTCTACCGATGCTTGTCGTCTTGCCTGTAATTGTCAGGTTCAACTTGGTGCATCCGTAGAATACCGTGTTGCCGATTGTTTCGACATTTGCAATGCTGCCGATTGTGGTAAGATTGCTACAATTGTAGAAAGCACTGCTATCGATTTCCGTTACGTTGTCCAGACCGGACAGTTCCGCAAGAGCGGAGCAACCGTAAAACGCCTGATAACCTACGTACGTAATACCGCCGTGCAACGTAACACTTGTCAATGCCTTGCAGTTGTAGAACAACCTTTCGTTGATTAGTGTAATGCCGGTGGGGATGACAACGTTGTTCAATACGCTGCAACCGCTGAACACTTCTTCGCCGAGCGAAGTAAGCGTGGTCGGCAAGTGGATTGTAGCAAGTTTGATGCAACCACTAAATGCGCCGTCTTCGATTGTCTTGACGCTGTCGGGGATTGTGACGGATGTCAATGCCTTGCAATTCTTAAACGCTTCCTTGCAGATTGTAGTTACGCCGTCGGGAATGACGATACTTTCCAGTGCCGTGCAACCCGAGAACATCTGCATCGGAACGGAAGCCATGTTGCTGCCGAATGTAACTTGGGTAAGAGCGGTACAACTGCCGAACACCGATGAACCGTAGTTGACAACGCTGTTTGACAACGTTACCGATGTCAACTTTTTGCAACCGCTGAATACGCTGTTGCCGATCGTCACAAGGCTGTCGGGCAACACCAATTCGGTAAAGCCTGTGTTTGCAAATGCAGACAGTCTTGCTTCGGTAAGGTTTTTGAATGCGTCAAAGCTTGCGAGAGAGGTACATCCTTTGAATGCAGAGTCGTACACTTCCACAACGTTTCCTTCGATTGTCGTAAGTGCCGTGCAACCATTAAACGCTTCATTTTCCACTACTGCATAGTCGCCGACAAACGTCACCTTGGTAAGTTTGGTCATGTTTCTGAACACTTTTGCCGCAGCATATGAAAGTTTAAGTTCGGTGATTGCGGTACCCTTGAACGTATCTTGGGACTCCTTGTCATAAATCTCGTTGGTTTCGAAACGAGTTACGTTTTCAAGGTTGATGGATCTGAGATTTGTACAACCGTTAAACGTGTTGTAACCGTTGATAATTTCCACACTTTCGGGAAGAGTAATCGTTTCTACGCTTGTATTGTTGCGGAAGGCATTGGGAGCGATTTCCGTCGTACCTTTCAAGACTACCACGTTTGCACGGGAGTCGATGCTGAGTACCAACTTTGTTCCGCTGTACAGGATACCTCCGTCGGCCTTCAAAACAGTGTTTTCGGGTACTGCAAAACTTGCGCCCGTAACGCCTGTAAAGCTGTCTCCGTAGACGTGGAATGTGATGTCGGGGTTGCCGATAGTAATTTTGGTAAGGTCACTACACTTTTCAAACGACATAGAGCCTACCGTAGCAACTTTGTTGAGATTTATTTCCTTAAGCGACGTACAACCGCTGAACGCATAGTCGCCGATTTCCGAAACATCGTCGCAAAGCGTTACTGTAGCAAGTTGGGTACAACCCTTAAACATGCTGCTGCTGACTTTTGCTGCGGTGTTGTAGGTGACGCTCGTAAGAGAAGTACAACCTTCGAATACGCTGGAACTGATACTTGTAATCGTCGCGGGAATTGTGACCGATTGAACCGCCGTACCCTTGAATGCTTTCATTCCGAGCGTTGTTACGTTGCCCAGATCAAAAGATGCAAGGGCTGCACAACCTTCAAATGCGCTTGCGGGTATCGCGGTGATTGCATCGTTGAAACTGCCGATTTCCGCCAGGTTTTTGCAGTTGTAGAACGCTTTATTGCCCAGGCTGACAACCTTGGACATGTCGAATCTCGCCAACATGCTTGCTCCGCTGAATACCGAGGATCCGATCTCCAACGTGCCGACTGCCGTAGTATCTACGGTTACAAGTTTCGTACAACCTTCAAATGCGCTGTCGGCAATCTTGGTTACGTGTTCGCCCAATGTCACTTTGGTAAGATTTGTGTTACCTTTGAACATTGACGGCAGTATGTCTTGGTCGATAAAGATTTCCTTGACGCTTGCCTTGCCAAAACCTGCATAGTAGTAGGTTGAACCGGAATCCGATTTACCAAGCAGCTGAATGTTGTTGCTGATAGTAAGCGATGCAAGAGCCTTACAACCGTCAAAAGTTTTGTACAGATACAACTTACCTACCTTTGTAAGATCCAATGCGGTAAGTTTGGTTGCACCACTGAACGCACCTTCGTAGATGGTCAACGAGCCGTCTTCGTAACCGGAGAAATCCAATGTCGTGATGCCCGAATCCTTGAATGCGCTTTGCTTGATTTCCTTAAGCTGCGAAGGCAACTTGACCGTCGTCAGACTTGTGCATCCTTCGAACATACCCTTGTTGCTACTGTTACCGGTAATGGCAGTAAGCTCGTCCGGCAGGTTGATAGACTTCAATGACGTGCATCTGTAGAACGGTCCGCTGAAGAAGCTGCCGCTTGCGCCAAGCGCTGTCACCGTGTACGGCAATGTGTTGCCGGCGGCGTATACAACGTTGCCGCTCTCGTCGACTTTAAGCGCGTACTTGATGTTGGCAAGCTTGGTGCAATTGTTGAATGCGTCGGCACCGATGGATTGCAATTTGCTTGCTTGTCCGTCGGCGGTAAGAGCAAACTCTATCGTCGTCATGGAGGAAGCATTGTTGAACGCACCTCTGCCGATGGAACCCACTTCGCCCGGAATGGCAATGCTTGTCAACTTCCTACAACCATTGAACATGTAGTCGGGGATTGCCGCGTACTTGTAGCCTTCGGCAAAAGTAACCGTGGTAAGCGAAGCACAGTTAGCAAATACGTATGTGCCAAGCGAAGAAATACGTGCAGGCAACTCGACAGAAGTAATGCCGCAGCCGTCGAAAGCGTTGTCGCCGATTGTAAGTGCTTGTGCGTCTGCCGAAGTTGCAAACGCGATTCCCGTTACATTCTTTCTGTTCTTAAACGCGCCTGCGCCAATCTTTGTTACGCTGGCGGGTATCGTGTACAAGGCGGATGTAAAATCTTTGTCGACATACACTAATTCCGTCTTGTCTTTGTTGTAGATAACTCTGTTTTTAGCCTCGGTTGCATCCGTTTCCACAGAAATTGTAGCCGAATCCTCGGGAACAACCATGTTTGTCAAAGAAGTTGCCGAAGCCGTGATGTTGACAACGGAAGCAGCGTCGATTTCCTTGGAAAGGGTAATTGACTTGATCTTTGCGCCATTGAATACGTTTGCGCCGACCGTTTCTACGCCGTCGGGCAGCACAAGGTCGGTAAACAGCTGATTCTGGAAGGCAAATTCACCTATCGAAGCAAGGTTGCAGCCCTGTTCGAATGTAACGCTTGTAAGCGGAGTGCCCTGGCCTGTGCTTCTTTCGTGGATTAGCGCATAGTTTCCGATCTTGGAAAGTCTTGCGGGGAAAGCAATAGTTTCCAATCTGTAACATGCAAAGAATACCGTGTCGCCCCAACTACCGGTCTTGGCAACATCTGCCATGTAGAAGGGCTCGCTGCCGCCTTTCTGGAACACCACCGACGTTACGTTGTGGCAGTTGTAGAAGGACGAAACGCGGAACGTGGTCGCTTCCTTGGCAACTTCCACTTCGCCGGTCTTGCCGTACGGACACCAGACAAGCACACTCTTGTCGGCGTTGTACAGCACGCCCTTGTAGGAGCTGAATTCGCTGCCGCCCTCTTCCACGTTGATATCCGTAATAAAGCAGAAATCATCCTGGATACTGGCACTGTTTTGCCAAGCGGGAGCGTTTTGATTTGCCAGTGGATAGTCACCGCTACTGCCGTAACCGCCACCGAACTCAAATACATCGTAGTTGCCGTTAGGAGCGGATATACGGTTGGGCAACGACAGTACGGTAAGAGCGTCGCAACCCTTGAATGCCGCTGCGCCGAAAGACAAAGGTTCGCTTCCGCCGCTTGTAAAGACAACGTTGGACAGACTTACGCAATCTTCAAACGCGCTTCTGCCGATTGCACGGTTGTTGCTGTCGATGTTTGCTACCGTGGTGGGTATCGTTACCGACTTCAACGCCTTGTCAAACTTGAAAGTACTGTCGGGAATATTGACAAGTCTTTCGGGAAGAACAACGTTTACTATGTTGCTGCACATATAAAATACGTATGTGCCAAGCGTCAGATCTTCCGTACCGCCGGTGGCAAACGTCAACGTTTCGATACCGGATCCGTAAAATGCGTAGTCGCCGATACTTGTTACGGTGGACGGAATGTTGATGCCCTTCAATGCGTCGGTAAACTGGAATGCACTTTCACCGATTGTTTGCAGACCTTCGTTGAGCGTAACTTTTGCAAGAACACGACTTCCGTCGCCTACTCCGTAGTAGGTGAATGCTTGTTCGCCGATAGAAACGGTACGTGCGGGTAATTCGATTTCCGTCAAAGACGTACAGTTGAGGAAGGCTCTTGCACCGATTGTCAGTCCGCTTTCACCGTCTTTGGCAAATGTAACCGAGGCAAGGTTGGAGCAATCCTCGAACGCACTGTCACCGATGACGGTAACGTTGGACGAAATGACGATGGCAAGCATATTGCTCTTGCCCTTGAACACTGCGCCTGCGATTGTGGTTACGGTGTCGGGAATAGTGTACACTCCCTCGAAGCTGTCGGGGAAGAACAACACCATTGTCATGTCTTTGTTGTACAACACGCCGTTGTCGTCACGTTGATAGTTGGGGTTGTCTGCCGAAACCTGAGGTTTGTACTTCTTGCAGTTGTAGAACACCAGGTTGAAGTTCATCGTGCCGACGTTTTTGGTCAGTTCGCAAGTAACAAGCGCGCGGCAATTCGCAAATGCGTAGTCGCCAAACTCCAGTGCGGCTGACACGTCGGACAAATCGATTGTCTTGACCGAGCTGTCTTCAAAAGCATGCGCGCCAAGGCTTGTAAGGCTGTTGGGCAACTTCAATTCGGTGATGCTTGCAGAGTCAAATGCATATTCACCGATGGACGCTACGCCACAGGACTCCGTTGCGGTAAAGTCGTCACCGTTCCATGCGCCGTTTTCTTCAAATGTAACGACGTTGAGTTTGTTGCAACGATAGAACGCATAGTCGCCGATTGTCAGACCGATGGGATCCTTGACCGCCTTAAACGTCACTTCGGTAAGATTCTTCGACTTGTTGAATGCGTAATCTCCGATTGACGCAAGGTTGCCGTTAAAGGTGATTTTGGTTACGGGGTTGTACTTTTTGAGCGCGGGGTTTTTGGCTTCCTCAAAGGAATCGAACGCATGCGCTGCAATCCTGATGATGGAAGAAGGAATTTCTACTTCGAATTCCGTTGCGCTGCTAAGACCGATCGGGCAGTAGATAATCTCGTCTTTGTTTGCATTTGCCAGCATACCTGCGATATTTTTACCGCCGTCGTTTACCGTCAAAGCCGAGTATACCTGTTTTTCAAACGCACCCGTAAATTCAATACTCGACAGCAGTTTGAACTGCGAGAAAAATTGTTGTACGTTTGTGATTTCCGCCAATCTTGCGGGAAGAATGAATTTTTCGACATACAGCGTGTCGTTGAAAGCTGCGTTGTCGATTGTAAGCAATTGCTTGGGAAGCGCGTTGCCGCTTTCGTCCTTGAGCTCGGTTTCATCGAAGATGACCATCTTGAGGTTTGCGCAATTTACAAACGCGTCTGCCTCGATGTTTGTCACCGACGCGGGAATTACCACCGTGTCAAACTTTGCGTTGTTGAACGTGCGGGAACCGATTGTGGACACACCGGCAGGCACTCTGAACGTACCCGTAAATGCGGCGGGGATCAGGTGCAAGGTAGTTTGTCCGTACAACTTCATTACAATCGAACCGTCAACTTCGCTGAATATACCTGCAGAATGGTCCGTTTCCGCAATGTGGAAGGCTTCGATACGTTTGCATCCGTCGAATGCCGTCGTAGGAATGGATTCCAATGTGTCGGGAAGAGTGACACTTGTCAGATAGGGATAGTCCTTGAAGCCGTATTCGGCAATGGATCTTACCGGCAAACCGTTGTATTTGGCGGGAATTCTGATTGTCGAAGTGTAGTAACCGAGAGTTTTGCCTGCTTTTACGCTGTATCCGCCCTCACCGTCGGGAGAAAATACGAATGCGTTTACATACTTGGCGTACACCACCGTGTTTTCGGCAATGTTCCAGGGAGCAAGGCTGTTACCGAGTTCGTCCGTGTACTGAACGCCCTTTCCGTCTGCCGTTGCATACCAACCGACAAAGCCCTTTTGTGCGGACTCGGCATCGGTAAGCATATCGGGCACAGGCAGCGTGTAGCGTCCCGTGTATTTGACGCTTACCTTTTCCACCGTGCCTTCGCCGTGGACATTGTAGTCAAGCGTGATTTCGTAACTACGCGGCAACCAGTTGGCGTACAGAACGATGTTTGCGGGGTAATCGAATGTCTTTGCCGTAAACTGAGTACCGTTGGAAGCGGAACCGCCTGCAACGTTGTACCAACCTGCAAAGTCGTAGCCTACGCGTTCGCTTGTGGGCATTTCCACCGTATCGCCGATCGCCTTGTATTGCTTTCCGACGCCTGCGCCGCCCATGGAGTCAAACGTAATCGAGTAAGCGTACACTTCGAATGTTGCCCAATCCGAGTAATCGCCCGTAAGAGTACGGTATCTTACATAAAGTTGGTTTACGCCTTCTTTTGTCAGATGTACATCTGCGTGATTGCTTGTCGTTTCGGCAGTGACGCCGCTGTTTACCTTGTATTCGTAAATGTCTGCGTCGGACATTGCCGTCCAGCCGAACTTACCGTTTGCATACGTAAGTCCGTTAAGCCCCGAGCCTGCTTTTGCACTGCTGAGGACAAACGCATCGCTCCACAAGGATTCGGAATTTTCAAACACCGCTTTTATCTTGATGGAGTACTGATTGCCGATAGTAATATACTTGGCATCAAGAACAAGTTGCGCTTCGGTGACATCCACCACCACGTCGTTGATCTGTACACGGTAGGATGTTGCGCCTTCCACGGCATTCCACTTAAGCAAACCTTGCTCGACGGCAAGTTGCGAAGGTGCCGCAGCGTCGGTCTTGTTGATTGTCGCAGCAGTTGCGGCTGCCGAGTTGAATCCTTCGGTAACCGCCTTGACGGTAACGTCAACTTCACCTGCAGGCAAAGACTTTATGTCAAGTTTTGTTTCCGTACCGAGGTAGTACTGAGCTTCGCCTACGGTAACGATGTAGTGTTGTGCGTTTTCGACAGCCGTCCAGGTAAGCAAACCTGTCGTTGCGTCGTAAGAGATACCTGTAACTGCCGCAAGACTTCTGTCAAAGGTAAAAGTAGCAACGGATTCGAGGTAGTTTGCCGCAACGGCCTTTACCGTGAATTCGATACCGCCGTTACGCATTGCGCAATTGACGAAGTTGTAACTTGTGGACTTGCCGATGTACACGTTGCTGTGGTTGTGTTCGGCATCGCCGCATTTTACGGTAATGTAGTATCCCTCGGCATTGTCAACACCGTCAAACAACAGAATGGAGTTGCCCGCTACTTTGAAGCCGGACACGCGCGAAAGAGCCTTGTTGAGGTAATATCTTTCGATTGTGTTGCTGCCGTATGTAAGCGTAAACTTGTATTCACCTGCGACTTGTGCGGACAAATCGTATTTGTAAGCCGATGCTCCCGTTGCGCCGAAGGGTTGCTCGACGGTAGTTCCGTCGGGTTTGGTGATGGTAAGTTTTGCCGCTTCCGAAACGCCTGCCCACACAACGCCCGTGCTTGTGACGTCCATGGTGCCGAGAGTCGTTCCGTCGGCCTGCCACAAAGCAAACAATGTGGTGTCGGAGGTAAAACTACTACCGTCGGCGTATTGACAGGTAAGTTTGTCGGCTTGGTTGTATGCGCTTATCCACCAGCCCTTGAAGGTGTAGCCTTCGCGAGTGGGTACGGGTGCTCCGTCGACCAACTTGCCGCTTACGGTGCGTTGCGAAGCAATTGCTTCGGTTGTATCGTAGCCGAGATTGAACGAAACGGTATATTCCGTCGTGCCCTCAACGTATTCGATCCACTTGGCATACAGCGTAACGTCGGCGGTTATTTTTTCCGTTTGGAAATCGAACGGTTTGCCGCTGAAGTCTGCCGCCTTGTACCAGGCAATAAATTTGTAGCCGGCATTGACAGGATCCGTAGGTTTTGCAACAAGATTACCGTTGGTAACTTCAACTGCGGATGTGCTTGTTCCGTCGTTAAACGTTACTGTAAGTTTGACCTGCTTGTACAGTCTGTATTCCGCAGCACCGATTGTCAGAACAAGTATGTTGCCCTGCAGCGCACAGGTTGCCGTACCGTCCTCGGTTTTGTTGAATGTCAGAGTAATTACTTCGTTTTCCGTTTTGTACGTACCCGAAGAAAGATTTCCGTCCATGGCAAGGGTGAAATTGCCCGTGCCGTTGAGCGTAAGATTTATTTCATCGAGTGAGTAAACGCCCTTTTCCGCGCCTTCTTCAGTCGGCGTGGGGACATCATTGTCGCTTTTGTCGCATGCAAAAAGCGTGCCTGTCACAAGACAGCACGCGAGTAAGGCGGCAAGAAGTACAATTAACCACTTGTTGTTTCCTGTTTTCATTTGATGGCTACCTCCATAAGAATATACGACGAAAAGCCCATTTTTCGGCAAGCACCGCCGACAACAAACACCGCTTTCCGACACATATAAACGCGTGCAATTTTTGTTTTCCGAATTGCATCGACCACAGCGACACATTGTTACTCTCAGCCACGATTGCAATCGGTAACAATCAAGTACAACTTAATGCCATGTTATGATTTCAATAGTATAAAAAAATAGTCAACAATTTGATGTCCGTTAAATCAATTTTTTTTGTAAATTTTTTGTAAAATGTTATTAAAATAGCAAACACGGACCACGAAAACAAATCCTATCACACAAAATTATACGTAAACAAAAGAAAATAACAGTATTGTGTTAATACAAACGTCAAAAACCGATGAACTTACGTGTCGGTCCGTCACTCGGAACACCACTGCAATCACGACGGGCAAGACAGGGCGTTTTACGACGACTGTTTTGTATAAATTTTTGTTCCGAAGCATAACAGCCGACATACTTCAGACGGTCAGCCACGGCAACAATTTTACTTCACACATCGGTCTGCGGTGCCATGTTCAACGGCGTAACGCAACCCGTTTAATACGGCAACGCTGCCCGTTAAATACAGCACAACGCTGCCTGTTTAATTGCGCAATCCAACGTGCTTAACAACGCACCCCAACGCGCTTGCTCTAACGCGCTTGCTCTTAACAATAATGTTTATTTAGGATTTTTAATTATATATAAAAGAGATTTCTCACACCGCTTGATGTAGCCATAAAATCGCTACTTATGCATTCTGCCACATTCGCCCCGATTCACCATCGATTTTTATTTACAAGAATAACTATCAGCATAACTGCACGAATAGCACTCAAAAACATCCTTTTTACAACAACTAAGCACTTAGTGCGAAAAACTAAGCAACATTTACGAGTCGATTCGCGCTCTATGCTTAACAAAAATCACACAAACAGGAGTAAAATATAGTCAATTGAACGAGAAAAGAATGTGACAAAAATCAGCACTGACGCACATCACATCAACCAATTCGTCAAGATTATTACAAAAGAAAAAGGGAGGAGATTTTATGAAACAAATGAAAAGAATATTGTGTCTTGTAATGGTAATCGTTGTAATAAGTTCGATACTATTGCTATCAGGATGTCAAAATAGTGGTCAAAAGAAATATACAAGTGAAGAAATTTTTGCAAATTGCAAAGATTCCGTTGCAGAAATTAAAACTTTTAACAAAAAAGGAGAAGGACTTTCCCTCGGTTCAGGATTCGTAATCGACGAGGCAGGGTTGATAGTAACCAATTTTCACGTGATCGACAAGGCATACTCTATTGAAATAAATTTATCCAACGTAAAATACCACGTGACTTCCATTGAAAAATACGATTCGGACGTCGATATTGCCGTATTAAAAATAGATGCAACAAATCTAAAAAAACTAACAATGTCAAACGATGACTATACAGATGGTTCCGTTGTATACACAATAGGCAGTTCCGAAGGATACACTCTTTCATTTTCCAACGGCGTTATTGCAAGTAAAGAGCGCGTGTTCGACGGTGTAAAATATATACAGCATAGTTCCCCAATTTCCCACGGAAATTCAGGCGGTCCGTTGATAAACGAATACGGTGAAGTTATCGGAATTAACACATCATCAAATATTGACGGACAAAATTTGAATTTCGCAATTAAGGTTGAAGAAATTGCCAAACTACCAAGTGCAAAGATGAGCATGAGTGAGTTTTACAAAAAAGAAGGACCGTACTATGAAATATTTATCGGCGATTATACTGTAAGAGAATTGGAGCCGAACAACCAAATGAGTTCGGCACAAATAATCACAGTAAACGGTACAACTATAGTCGGAAATGTCAACAGACAGTATGACATCGATTGGTATAAAGTTACTGTTCCTGCAGGAGAAAAACTGAACGTATTGTTTATCCCCGACTATTCGATAGACGCGTCCGGAGTTCTTTGTGGATTGTGGGATCACAACGAGAATGTTCTTGCCGCAGCGGTAAAGACAACCGTATCGGGAGTAACACTTCAAGCAATGTTTCACGAAAACAATACTTCTACAACTCAAACCCTTTATGTTGCACTGTTTTACGACACGAACTATGCATACAAAAATACGATATGCAATTATGAATTATTTCTTTACTCAAAATAAGACTGTAATTGGCGGACATTGAACTGCGTCTCTCATTTGCAACCGAAGTTGCAAGTTGTCGCTTTCGCAACAACCTCGCACGCAAAAAAAAGAGCAACACACTTCTGTTAATAAACATTTTTATCCGGGAAGGTGCGAGATGTTTCGGCAAGGGCAGCCGAAGATGCCGCCAATGACGGGCGGACATTGAACTACGTCTCACATTTGCAACAGAAGTTGCAAGTTGTTGCTTTCGCAACAACCTCGCACGCAAAAAAAAGAGCAACGCTTAATTGCGTTGCTCTTTTTTTGGTGCGAGATGTGAGACTTGAACTCACACGGTCTCCCACACGCCCCTTAAACGTGCGCGTCTGCCGATTCCGCCAATCTCGCATTGCTTGTACATTATAGTAGATTGCTTGCCGTTTGTCAAATGTTTTTCGCAGATTTACCGACAGAAAAGTTCAAATATTTTCTTCTTCCGTTACACGCTTTCACTTACCTATATCCTTCGTCAACCGTGACATAACACCACCCTGCAAACGGAAAAAACACCATTCTTACATTTGTGTCGCTAAGATTGTATAAGTGATGACGTCGGAAAGCCCGAAAAGAATGGAAAAATTAAAATATGCAAAACACACCAACGGCATCACTTGTTTGTAAGGTCGTAACTTTCGCCAATAAGACTAACGATAAATTTGTCCGGCAATGTGCCGTCAAGAATGACGGTAACCCAGTGACGTTTGTTCATGTGGTAACCGGGCGTAATTTGCGCATAGTTTTGTTGCAGCCATGCGCACTTTTGCGGTGGCAGTTTGAGGTTTATGCACATATTGCCGCGGCGTTCATAAATCAATGCGAAGGTTTTAGCCGTTCCGTTGTGCCGCATCACCGTCCAGTTGACGTCGTGAAACGGATAGTCTTCGTAGCAAAGCCCGAAATCCAGGCAAGCCGCCGTTGCTTCTTTTCGTGTAGTCATTTTCCTTTGTAGTGGTATCGCACTATTAGCGAACGTCATATGTTGCGCAATCGAATACAGCTTGCAAAAGTGTGCGAGCGGTAAACTCAATCGGCAAATTTGTCAGTCGTCGATGTCCGTCGGAATGTCGGCGGCGCGTTGCTTGTACTTTCTCAGTATACCGTTTACCACGTCGAAGTCGTAACCGCGACTGACAAGGTAACGCTGCAGTCGTTGAAGAGTTTTGATGTCGCAACTTTTGCCCCGCATAAAACGCTGGGCAAGGCGTTCGGCATTTTCGCCGCTTGTCTCGTCGTCCTGCTCGGAAAAGCGCTCGGCGTCGGCGACGTTGATTCCGCGTTGAAGCAGTTCCTGCTTTATCCTGCGCGCGCCCTTGGTCTGCGAATTTTGCCGCGCATATGCCTCGGCATAGGCTTTGTCGTCGACATAGCCGTAGTACTTCATTTTGTCCATCACGTAGTTGACGACGGCAGTGGCGTATTCCTTGTCGGTAAGGTACTTGCGCAGTTGCCAACTTGTCTTGCTGCCACGCGCGATGTAATTCATTGCCTTTTCGAGAGCAACGGATTTTTCCGTATCTTCGGTTGCGGCGGCAAGGTCGGCCTCGGTCACTTCCGTACCGATTTTCAGTCCGAGTTTCATCACGGTAAGCAATTCCAACGCCAGCGTATATTCGCCGTCGACATAGACGTTTACACGATTTTTATTACGTTTTTGCGGTTGTATGTCGGTAATTTTTGACATTTGTTTTTCCTTATGATCTAATTGTAGCACACTTTGCCGCGTTGTTCAAGACTATTGAAGATTTTTACAATTTCGTCGTTGCTGTTTTTATTCGTTTTTCAATGTGCGCGACAAAAAAGCATACCCGAATTTTGCTTACGCAATCATCTCTAAGTCGGCAAAAAGCCTATACGTATGTATTTTTTGCTTACACATTCACTGTTCAACGGCTGTGCAACGAATTGTAACGTTCAAGCGCGCTGCGGTACTTTGCAGCCACCTTGGATATGTACACTTGTCTGTCGGCAGGCGACAGATCCGCCATATATTCTTCGTCGGCAAGACGCATAATGGGGTTAGTCACCACCTCGTCGCCTGTCAGTATTTCCACCACTTTGCGGTAAAATTCCTGTTCCTCGCAAAAGCCGTCGTAGTCGTAAATCTGCTTTTCGATGCGACGGCGATGCTCTTCGCTGAGTTTAGCCTGATTAACGCCCGTCGTTGCGGCAACCTCCCGTTCCTGCTGAAGGCGTTGTTTTGCACTTTCCCAAAAGCCGTTTTTCATGCGTTCCCTGGCACGTCGCGCGTACTCCTTAAATGTCGACATATGTTCCTCCTGTTTTTGTTGCGGCACGTTGCATGCGTTGCGGCAAACTGTGCCGAGCGTGACAAAATTCGACAAATATTGCAATAAAAAACAAACTGCCTACCCCAATTTGCGGGTAAGCAGTTTTTGTCTTTTGTAAAGTGTAATTCAATTACATTTTGGAACGTTTGCGAGCTGCCTCAGCCTTCTTCTTACGTCTTACGCTGGGTTTTTCGTATTGTTCCTTTTTGCGAAGGTCACCGATGATACCGTCGCGGGCGCAACGTCTTTTGAAACGACGCAATGCGCTGTCCAATGATTCGTTTTCACCGACTTTGATTGTTGCCATTTCCTTTTCGCCCCCTTTCCCGTCATCGGGTAGTTATCGTACTTTGATATTATTGCATGTCACCGCTTTTTTGTCAATCGATTTCGCAAAAAAGTGTCAAAATTTTTGCCAAACTTACTTTTGCGCGTTTTGACAAACTTTCGTTACAAAATCAGCATAAAAACATGCTACACAATAATATGCGTAGAACGCATTATCTTATTAAATTATTATCGCTAAATCCATCGTAATATAATTCAAAATTTTCTTCACTCTTTTCAGAATCCTGCTTTAAAAGTTGTTCGAAATCACGTTCAGCTTCAGTAATAATATCAATACCGTTTATATCGCCTTTAACATTCAACTCGTCACATATTTTTCTATAAACGCCGTAAATTGTCACATATAACATAATTGACACTTCAAAATAATGCAACAAGATGTACAAAGACGGATGGACATTACCATGCGCATAGCCGTGACACATCTTATAAAGTGATTGCAGAACATCCATTAGAAAATTTCCTTCTGTAAAATGCTTTACATAGTTAAACAAGCCATTGATTGTATATGGTTTGTTTTTCACTATATTGTGATAATCAGCCACATAATCCACCCAGCCATAATGTAAATAATCTTTTTTGTTTTTACTCGACTGTGCTAATCTGTTTTCAAAAAGTTCATTAAACTCAACAGAATACCGCTGAGAGCAACAACTCTGTTCAATCTCAAAATTTGCAAACTGTCTATACTTTTCAATTAAATTATTATCACGCCATATTAAGCAAAACTTCATATACATTTCAACCAAAGTTCTGCAAACAGGATACGCACTATCTACGAAATTGTCTTCCAACAAACAAAGCGCGGCAAGTGCTTTATTTGTAAAAAATCTATAATCTGCCCTTAATTTTTGATCTCTGTCACTATTTTGTTTCAGCATTTCATGAATTTTCATGCACATAACGAATAAATCATATGGCAACGAAAAATATATAAAGTTATCGCCCATCAATAAAGGTCTTTTTCGAAAATACACACTGCCATATTTTCTTAATTTTATATGCGATACAACTTTATTTGCTAATTCCCTCTTATATGAATCGTCATTTTCAAGCCTTAAACGTTCTTCTTTACTCAAAAATATCATATTTGTTCTATGTATCCCAACAATATGATTACATATATCATAATCCACAGAATCTGCTTCCGCAGCAACAATCTTTTCATTTGTGATACTAAAATTGTAGTACGTAAATAAATCCTGTCCAAGCATTTGTTTTACATTCGATTTGATATTTATCAAAAAACTACCATTGATTTTCCCCCTGAAAAGTTTTTTAAGGGCTTGATTCATATCTTTCTCATATAACAAAAAATTATGATAATCATTTTGATTCATCTATTCAACCTCCTCAATGATTAAATAAATTTTACCATACATGATTTTGTTTTGCAATAGCAAAATATTATTTATAAAATACACCTAAATTTTTTTTTACAAATTGCGTTACAAAGCGCAGATTCAAACTCTGGCAGCCACCACAAAAGATAGCCCGCTTTGGTCGGGTGTATATCGTCAGCCATGTAAAGCGCACGTTCCTCGGCGGTGATGTCGTTGAACGCAGCATTGTCAAACAGATTTATTACGTCGAAGTTGTGACGGGCGGCGATTTTCAACAGCGCGTCCACCATTCTTCGATAACCGACGCTATCATAACGCGGATTTGTGTAAAACACAATCGGACAATTCCACGTCCTGCGCACGTAGTCGACAATATGGTTTATCGCACCGCAAATCGTCGTCGGCGTAACGTCGTCCACGTTGCCGAGCGGCTTTTGTTTAATGCAATCGTTGGTGGACAGTTGACATACGAACAAGTCGAAAATTTGGCGCACTTCAACGCCATGCAGGCGACTCACATAACTGTCCGCACTGTCGTCTGTCAGCGTCGTACCGTTGACGGCTTCCTTTACAAACATATTGCCGTGGCATGCGGCGATAAAGTCGGCAAAAGACTGCTCTTGCGAAGCAAACCCCAGCGTTACCGACGAGCCGAGATACAATATACGTTTACCACAAAGCGGACTTTCCGCAAGAGGCGCAACATTTGCAACATCGTATTGAGATTGATTACCCGTTAAATCCTCAAACATACTTTTCACCACTTAGTTTTGTCCGTTATTTTTCGTTATTAGCTCAATTATCGACACCAGACAAACTTCCGCACGAAAACAACTAAACACCACTTTGCAAGCATTATACCAAAGTAGCCGTCGCATTACAAGTAAAAATTACGCCCGATGCAGAAGCAAGGGGCGTAAAAATAAATTTTTGTAATTAAATTGTTGATACGTAAGATTTTTTTAGTAACCACCAACAACCTTGACAATATTATTTTTCTGTTTTCGCACAGACTTCTGTACGGTGCAAGTCAACGCCTTTTGCCGCCACAACAACACAAATTACTTATGTTTGTGCGCGTGGGCGTACTTGTTTGCCGCCGCAACAAACGCATTGAACACGGGGTTGGGACGGTTGGGACGCGAAGTGAATTCCGGGTGGAACTGCGCACCAAAGTGGAACAAGTTGCCCGGCACTTCCACCGTTTCAACAATGCGGTCGTCGGGGGATGTTCCGCTGATTACAAGCCCTTTGCTCTCCAGCAAATCGCGGTAGTCGTTGTTGAACTCATAACGGTGACGGTGACGTTCGGAAATCAGATCTTCGCCGTAAATCCTGTGAAGCAGCGTGCCTTCCCTGACCTTGCATGGGTACGCCCCGAGGCGCATCGTGCCGCCCTTTTCCTTGCCGAGTTGGTCCGGCATAAGGTCAATTACTTTGCTGCCCTCACCCGTTTCGCCGCTGGTGGCGTCCGCAAGCCCTGCAACGTCGCGTGCAAATTCGATTACGGAAACCTGCATACCGAGGCAGATTCCAAGATACGGAATGTCGTTTTCTCGTGCGTAACGGCAGGCGGCAATCATGCCTTCCACACCGCGCTCGCCAAAGCCGCCCGGGACAAGTATTCCGTCCACGCCCGCCAGTGCTTCGGCAACGTTGTCGTTGTTAAGCGGTTCGCTGTCAACCCACTTGATGTCCACAAATACGCGATTGCCGAAGGACGCGTGGTTGAGTGCTTCGATGACGGACAGGTAACTGTCGTGCAACTTTACGTATTTGCCTACAAGCGCGATGGTAACGTGCCCTTTGCGCGAGTCGATGTCCTTGACAAGTTTCTTCCAGGGCGTAATGTACAACCTTGCCTTGATGCCCAGTTCGCGGCAGACAACGTCGTCAAGACCGTTTTCGTGCAACATAATGGGTGCCTTGTACAGGCAGTCCACCGTCGTGTTGCTGATTACGCAGTCTTCCTTGACGTTGCAGAACAGTGCGATTTTACGACGAATGTCGTCGCCGCAGTCGCCGTCACTGCGCGTAACGATGATGTTGGGCGCAATACCCATGGCTTGCAGTTCCTTGACGGAGTGTTGCGCAGGCTTGCTTTTGTACTCGTCGGATCCGCTGATGTACGGCACAAGACACACGTGGATAAACAGGCAGTTGTTGCGCCCCACTTCGGTGCTGAACTGGCGGATAGCTTCGAGAAAAGGCTGACTTTCGATGTCGCCGATCGTGCCGCCGATTTCGGTAATTACAATGTCCGCGTTGCTCTTTTGGGCATTTTTGCGGATAAAATATTTAATTTCGTTGGTTACGTGAGGAATGATTTGTACCGTTTCGCCGAGGTACTTGCCCTGACGTTCCTTGTTGAGCACCGACCAGTACACCTTGCCGCTTGTAAGGTTGCTGTATTTGGTAAGGTTGGTGTCGATAAAACGCTCATAGTGTCCAAGGTCAAGGTCGGTTTCCGCACCGTCGTCGGTTACAAACACTTCGCCGTGCTGGGTGGGATTCATCGTACCGGGGTCGATGTTCATGTAGGGGTCAAGTTTCTGTGCGGCAACGCGAAGTCCGCGAAGGGTCAGCAGTCTGCCCAGAGATGCGGCAACAATGCCCTTTCCGAGTCCCGACACAACGCCGCCTGTAACGAAAATGTACTTTGTCATTTTTTTCCTCCCGAAAGTGAAGCCGACAAAACCGCACAAAGGCAGGCACATAAAACCGTCCCGCCATTGCCGACTGTCCGTCGCAGACAAGCGTCGCTTGCCCGATCCTGTCGAATATTCAACTGTAATAATAGTACCATTAGCGCGACGGAATGTCAAACCCGAAACGACATTTCCCGACAAAAAAATGAGTGAAATTTCCGAGAAAAATTTCGCTTTATATTTTTGCCCGAAAGGCGCAAAAAAACGGCGCATAATTACGGGTAAAGCTGTCATAGTGTTGCTCTGTCAAACACCTAAAAAAGGAAAAGGTTGCGGATGGAGCGCAACCTTTTTCCTTTTTATGGAGTTTGTTCGGTATGAAATCGAGTATACTATGGAGGGCGGTTTATAGTCAACTGTAAGGTAGTCGGTAGAAACGTCTGCCCCGTAAAAATGCAAACCTATATAAACCTTGATTAGTATACCACCACGAAAAGACGATGTCAATACCCATTTTGAAAATATTTACACTTTTTTTTTGTGTTTTTCAGATGTTGCAAAACACTGTCCGGCTCTTTTGGCAGACCCGACACACATTCCTCGTTGCATTAGCAAAAATACGCGACTACGAGACCACAAAGCGGAAAATTCAATCGGCAATTTTGTTTCAAATCCGTCAAACGACAAGGACAGATATACGGGGCGGGAAAAACAAAAGCACAAATAAAACTGTCAGTCGCGCCAGTAGCGTTGAATACCGTTTTGCTCGAGAAGGTCAACAAACTTCTCAAACAAACTTCCGTTGTTGCGGACTTCCGACGGTGAAACACGCTCGTCTACGGCAAAACTTGCAAGCAAGCCTGCGACTTCGCCCACGTTCCATTCCACGGGATGCAGACGGTAACAGCCGTTTGTAAGGTGCGTCGTGCCGATATTTTTGCAGGCAGGCAGCAAATTTGTGATACGCACCGGCAAAAACGCGCCCAAAGGTATGGTAAAGCGTTCGCTCGGAGCATAGAAAAACGTGTGCGTTTGCGTCGTTATGTGCAAATCGATCGGGTAACTGCCCACGCCCACGCTGTCGGCAAACACAGGTTTTGTACCCTTTGCGATCATGTTTTCCGTAACGGTAAATTGCGCTTTGATACGCCGCGACTCTCTGATGTAGGGCATTGCCGACAAACCGTCGGGCGTTTCGCTTTCAGTGCCGTCCAGTTTCAGATACCTGTAACCCTTGCCGCCGTCGGCACGCGGCGCTTCTGTTTGCAGCCAGTACACAAAGCCGAGAGTAAACAGCCTTGCCAGTTTTTGGTTTTGTACGGCGTCGGCGGTTTCATACAGGTTACCCAGAAAGTAATCATTTTGCGGCCAGTTGATAAGGCTAACGTCGTAGGGGTGAGTGCCGTCCTTGTAGTAATCGGCGCACACGATACGACGGTACTTGAACAGCGGAAACAGTTCTTCGCCGCGCTCGTCCCTTTCTTCGGGGAACATACCGAAACGCTTTGCCTTGCCCGTGGACGAATCGGGACCGTACATAGAGTACACGTTGTACTTGTCGTAGGGCATTACAAGTTTGCGAAACTCGTCGTACATGTAAGGTTTGTCTATTACAAAGTCACCGCATTTACGGTTTTGCAGTTCTGCCGTGATTGTCGCAGGTTGCATGTCCTGCGGATCGGCAATGTCGGGTGCGTGCGTTTCTCCGGTTACGGCTTTGCTTTCCGCGCCCGTCACGTACTCGGCACCACTTGCCGCGACAAGTTCGCCTGTGTCGGTGCCGTCAAGGAAGTACTTCCCGATAAAGGTGATTTTGTTGCCGTCAACAATGTAAGTAACGCTGTGCACTTCGTCGCCTGTCTGGCAACCGACAAATTTCGCGTCGGTGTACACCGTCAGCAAACCGCTCTCGAGGTAAGGCGCAAGCATCTGTTCCAGTATCTTACGCGCAAGCCTTGGCGGATGGGAAACATAACTGACTTCGGAATCGGCAGGACAAAACGCGTCAAGGCGTTTCACGTCGTCGCTGTAAGACGGGTCGGCGCGGTAACTGTCGCGCACGGCATTGCGATACGCACGGTAACTTGCCGTACAGCCCTGCGTTTCGATCCATTTGTGTTCGTCGGGCGGCACCGCCTGCGAAGTAAGTTGTCCGCCAACGCGGTCGCTTTCTTCCAGCAGCACCACCTTTTTGCCTTGTTTGGCGGCGGCATAAGCGGCAATCGTTCCGCCAAGGCTCGCGCCGCACACGACAATGTCGAAGTACTTCGTTTCGGGATTATTTTTTGTTTCACAAGCGAATGCTTCCATGGTTTCCTCGCTTCTTTTTGTGCAGTTTTACAGCAAAAAGTCGTCACATCGCCGAATAAACGCCCGCCCGACAAAACGGAAAAGAACATTCATAAGGTGATCAGTAATGACGAAATTTACAATACGTAGGGTTTCCATTGTCATCACTAATCATTTTTGCGAGTATGACGGCGGATACTTAGGCGTTAAACGCCCATCCACGTACATCTAGTACGCGTTCGGTCGTTTGCCTTTAATTATCTCGCCGTCACAAGCCGAGGCTTGACCACTATTAGTTTATTGCCTGAAATAGTTTACGGCTGTAACTCTAATCGTGCAGGCTCGGGTGCCAAAAACGCTTCGCGCCTTGGAGATTGAAATTTTTCGTAAATTTTGTGTGGAAGCGAGCTGAAGTGTACTTGCGGTACACAAAGTGAACTTCCACGCGAAAGAACGGAAAAGGGCATCTCCAAGGTGGTTAGTGATGGCGAATGGAAACCCTATCAACTTTTTGCTTACAATTTTTCTTCAAGACCTGTTTTGCCGAACACGTATGCGCCGTACACGCCTGCCGCGTTTCCGAGGGTTGCGCGCAACGTGTTGTAATGCAGTTTCGCCGAGATTTTGTCAAAGGCGTTGCCCATCCAGTCGGCAACACCGCCGCCGATTACGCAAACGTCAAACGGGCAGACTGCGTTTACTTTACTCAGCAGCAAATTCAGCCTGTCGCAAAATTTGTCAACATACTCCGCCGCCTGTTTGTCGTCAAGCATATATCGACTGAACAAATCGTTGCCCGGCCCTACCGCGTCCACGTCGCGGTGAATGGCACGTCCGGACAGATACATTTCAGCACAGCCGCGCTTTCCGCAGGTGCATTGCAAACCGCCGTCAACAAGGCAGATATGCCCGAAGCGCGCGTAATCGTTTTGTTTGTCGGCGACAATATGTCCGCACACGGCGTAACCGCCGCCCACACCGGAACCGAGCGTAAGCATTGCAACCCGCTTGTCGGTGTAATTCGCCGCCGCGCCGTAGTAGACTTCCGCAAGCAATGCCGCATGCGCGTCGTTCAGCACGGTCACGTTCAGACCGTAGTTTTCCGCGAAAAACTTGCCGTAATCAAACCCGGTCATCCCGGGCAGATTGTCCGTTGCGTAGGTAATGGTCTTTGCTTCGCTGTCTATGTTGCCTGCCGATGACATTGCAATTTCCGACACATCGCTGTCAAGGTGCAGTTCCGTAGCGCGCTTCAATGCGGCAATTATGCCCTGCTTGCCTTTGTCTGCATCGGTAGGCACTTCGCTGACCTTGCCAACGACAAGTTTGCCGTCCGTTTCGTCAAAGAGCGCAACCTTGATGTTGGTCGCGCCCAAATCCATACATATTTTTTTCATTACGTCAACCTTTGACGCTACCGACGGTAACGCCCTTGGTAAAGAATTTGAGTACAAATGGGTAAATAATCAGTATCGGAAGGATGCTGACAACAATCATTGCCGATTCGATGTTTGCTTTCTGGATGTTTTCAAGCGTCGGATTGAGCGCGTCCGGCTCGGACTGAATGTAGTTGAGGATGTACAACGACAGCGGATACCATTTCTCTTCCGTGCCGAGGTAAATAAGCGCGCTTGTGTAGTTGTTCCAGAATGTTACCGCGGTAAACAAACTTACGCTTGCCACGCACGGAAGCGACACGGGCAGCAGCACCTTGAACATGATTTGCAGGTTGTTTGCACCGTCTATCTTCGCCGATTCTTCCAGTTCCGGCGGCAAGCCTTCGAGGTAACTTTTGATAAGTATCAGGTTGTACACCTGCACTACCGACGGCAAAATGAGCGCAAGCGGCGAGCGTGTAAGCCCCAGCGCGTTTACTACAATGTAGTTGGGCACCATACCTCCGCTGAAAATCATGACTATGATGAAAAATATCATAAGTCCGCGACGGAACGGGAAGTCGGGCTTGCTCAGCGCATACGCAGCCGAGTACATAACCAGTACCGACAACGCCGTACCCAGCACGGTGACCATCAGCGAAACGCCCAACGAACGCCAGAAACCGACTTTGCCGAACACCGCCGTAAAGTTGTACCATGTAAACCCTTTAGGGAAAAAGTTTATCTGATTGCCCGACGTAGAGAATGCGTTGGCAAGCACGTTGAGGAAGGGCAACAGACACACCAGTGACACTGCTACCAGTATTATCGTGTTGACTACATGAAATACGGGTGCGTCCTTGATTTTGTTTCCCTTGCTTAAAGGAAGATTTTTTGTCATAATATCACCATATACCCGTGCCCATGTATTTTTTGGACAGTTTGTTTGCGCTGACAATAAGTATCAGCGAAATTATGCCGTTTGCAAGACCTACCGCCGTTGACAGACCGTAGTCGCGCGAGCCTGTGCCAAGGCCTAAGCGGTACACGTAGGTACCGATAATCTCGCCCGTTTCACGCGTGTAGGAATTTATCATGGCGTAGACCTGCTCAAAGCCTGCGTCCATCAGGTAGCCGATACGAATGATAAGCATTACGATGATGGTAGGCATTATGGCAGGTATGGTGATGCTGAATATCTGTTTAATTTTGCTTGCGCCGTCAATCTTCGCCGCTTCGTACAGCGCGGGGTCGATTGCCGTAATGGCGGCAATATAAACGATTGAACTGTAGCCGATTTCTTTCCAGCCGGACAGTATTACGACAAGCCAGCGGAACCAGGCAGGTTCGCCCATGAAGTAAATCGGGTCTGCGCCGAACAGCAAATCGCGCAGGTTGTTGACGGGACCGTAAATGCCGAAGATATTGTTGAAAATACCCACTATTACTACCCACGACACGAAGTGTGGCAAAAATACCAGCCCTTGCACCAGTTTGGAAAACTTCTGATTGCGAAGTTCCGAAACCATTACCGCAAGCAGTACAGGCAACGGAAACAGAATGACAATCTTCATTACGGAGATGATAAGCGTGTTGGATATGTACCGCAAAATTTCCGGGTCGGACACCAACGTTTTGAAGTTGTCAAGCGTCCACGAAGCGCGGTTAAACGCTTCGAACACGGGATATCGTCCGAAATTCGGGTTGTCCTTAAACGCAATCAGTATGCCCGCCATGGGCAGATAGGAAAACACCAAAGCGAACAGTACCGCAGGTATTACAAAGGGTATCAGGCTTTTGTGTTTTTTAAGTCGGTGCGCCAAAGTGTTGCTTTTCATTGTCGTGCGCTCACCTCCGCAATGTCGTCCGCGACGGCAAAATCACCGCCGTGTTTTATCATTGTTCCGGACGCAAATTACATCGTTTTACCGTGCAAAATGCGCCCGAAATCCACATACGTATGTAAAAATCGATTACATCACTTGTTGTTTGCCTTGTACCACGCGTTGACGGCTTCCGTCGCCTTTGCGCAACCTTGTTGTCCGTTAAGTTTGGTCAGGTACTCGGCAAGTTTGCCCGTGCCGTCCTTCATCATGATGTACATCTGATCCTGCGCGTACTCTTCTATTGCCGAACGGTTCGCGTTGTAGTCGGCAATGGGCGGAGTGTAGTCGGTGATGTTGTGTACGCCTACGGCGTCTGCGTCGGTCATAAGCAAAGACCACGCGCGGAACAGTTCGGGTTGCTTGCGTACACGTGCCTTCCAGTAGTCGGTGTACTTGCTTTCGTTGGTACCCGTCAGGTAGTAACTTGCGTCGTCCTTTTCCGAGAAGTTTGCGGCAGGCAGGTAGCCTTGTGCCTCACTGTACGTCCAGTGAACGTTTTCCGTACCAAGCACGATTTCGCGGAAGTTGTGTTCGGTGTCGGTGTCCTTAATCTTGGAATTCATCCAGTCAAGCACGTAGCCGACGTTTTCCGCCATGTAGTACGGCACGCCGACGATGTAGGAGTAACCGCCCGAGCGATACACCTTTTCCACTGCGTTTGCGTCACTCTTCAAGGCGCGCAGATAGGTAAGGTATTCGTCAAGGGTGCTGCCTGCTTCCAGTTCGGTAATTTTACCCGTGCTGCGCATGCTGTTGACAATGCCGGGCACCGTCCACAGCGAGCAGGCGTATGCGGCGGCGTTGTCGTTGACAAAGTTGTTGATGCAGTCGGAAGCCTTGTTGGTGCCGACAGCCATGTCGATGTATCCCTTGGAATACAGTCCGTGCATGTAATCTACGTAATCCTTGTAGCGAGGTGCGTTCATATAGTACAGCACCTGCGTTGCGCCGTCGACGGTGTATTCCTGCCAGTCGGTGTAAATGCCGAACGCGGCGGAAATTGCGTACACAAGCGGCGTGTATCTGTCAAATGTAAGGGCAGGTCTGCCGATTTTTTCCGTCAGCACCTTGAGAACGTTTTCAAATTCGTCAAGCGTTGTGGGCAACTCGAGATTGCACTGCAACATAAGGTCGTTGTTGAACACAATCGGGTTTTCGATGTTGTCGCTTGAAGCGCGTTCCGGTATGCCGTAAATTTTGCCGTTTACCGTAACAACGCCCCACGACTCTTCGGAAATCTCGCTGAGCATGTCGGGCGCAAACTTTTTGAGTGCGTCGGTAAGGTCGACAAGCATATCGTCCTTTACAAGGTCGGCAAATTGATCCTTGGTAAGTTTGATTGCGTCATACGGACGTTTGTCCATAAGTTCGTTGTTGAGCGTCTTGGAAGCGTCGGCGGCAGGCAACTGTGTGTAAGTTGTCTTGTATCCCGTCAGACGTTCGATTGTCTGCGCCGTAAGCGAATTGTTTACCGTGCCGATTTCGTAGCCGGAGTAAGGCATAAGCACAGACAGGTCGCGTTTTTGACCGAGGTCGATATCATAGTTGATTTCGTATTCGCTTGACGTGCCGCCGCATGCAACTAATGACATCAGCGCGGCTACGCACATCACGACAGCCAGTATGATACTGAGTTTTTTCATAGAGTTTTACCTCCGTTTGTATTTATTCCGAATTAACCGAAAACTCGGTTTATTAACCGAAAACCCGATTTATTAAACGAGAAACCGGTTTGTCGTATTAGCTGTTTTACAAACAAAACTGCGTTTGTCAGCCATTGTTTTCCTTTGTTTCGTCCTTTTTGCGGCAAACAAGTACCGCAACCGTCGCGACGGCGATCAGCGTTACCGCTGATGTCGTTCCGACAATTCCGAAGCAGCCTTGGGAGTTGTCACCCGGCGCAGGATCGGGAGTCGGAGTCGGGTCCGGCGTGGGATCAGGTGTCGGATCGGGGTCGGGGGCTACGTCGGTTTTCTTTTCCACCAACATCAGCGCATTGCTTACCTTGCGCATTTGTCCGTCGGACGGCTTGTTGCGGCACACGAGTTTGTCGCCCTCAAGCACCACCGATGTTGTCGAGCCGCCGCCGTCCAGTTCCAGCGCGAAACGCGCCCCGAGCAAGGAAGCCAACTGTGCCTCTTCGTTTACGGTAATGCCCACCGCGTAACCTGCCTGTCTGCCGTCCAGCATACAAACAAACATCGTGCCGTCAGCCTTGACGCCCACAAAGGTGCGCGGCGCGGCGACGTTGCCCATGTTGTCGGTGTGGCAATTGGTGTTTATTGTTCCGTCGTTTACCAGTATGTCGTATCCGCCAAGCACCCACGTGCAACCGCTGTAATTGCCCTGCGGAATTTCTACAAGGCTTACGTTTACGCCGTAGGTTACGTTGTCAAAGAAAAATTGAGCGTTTTGCCCCTTTACCGCCACGACAAACTGATTGCTTTTGACGGTGAAAGATTTGTCGTCGGTCACTTGCCCTTGGGTAAGTCTGCGCGACGTGCCCCACACGGGCAGCTGCCGCAAGTTTGTGCTTGTTGTGCCAACGACGTATTTTCCCGAGCCGTCGGCATTGTAGGTGCCGGGGTCGGTGTAGACGGCAATTTCGTTGTCGTCAGGGGCGGAATTGTACTTGTTTATGTCAAATAGGTGTTGCTGCCCGTCGGCGGTTTCCACAAGTAATTTTGCGGCGACGTCCGTCATGCGCCCGACGACAACCTTTCCTTTGTTGTCAAATCCGATACAGTGCTTTGTCGCAAACGAACCTTTGCTTACGACAATGCCGTTGTTTACGTAGGATTCCATATTGGACCCCGAGTTGAGGTCGAAGTAATCCCCGTTGGTGGCAAAAATAACCTTTCTGCCGCTTGTTTGTGTGTAATTTTCGGCAATTTCCGTTACGGTGGACTTGGTTGTCACCGAACCGTCGCGCACGCTGTGGATGACCCACTCGTACTTTGCGTCGCTTGCCGTGGCGTTGTATTCGCCGTAAAACAGCGATTGACTGATGCCCTTTACCTTGGTCTGCTTTTCCTTGTAGACAAATCTGTCCTGTTCCGACGTGTAATCGGGATTGTCAAACACTTGCGCCGTAAACGCCGACGCCGCAAACGGAACGGTGAAAGAGGCAATCAAAAGCACTACCGCTACATAGAATAATGTTTTTTTCATGGTTTTGTCAATACGTTTGCTGATTTTTATGTCGCAGTCCGCGGTTTTTAACGCCGCGGACATGCAACAAAATTGTAGTTGTTTTTTCGATGCCATGCGGCACCGACATTGTTATGTTTTTTGAACTGAAATTACAAACTTGACAGTAGCCTGCCCGAAAGAACGGGAAATGCCATTTGCGAAGTTGTCTGTATCGGGCAAATCAGCCCTGCGCTTCCGTTGTCGGAGTGACGTAAGAAACGTCGGTACCCAGATTGCGGTTTCCGTACAGCAGTCCGCGTGCAGCGTTGCCGTCCGTTCCGCCGTTGGGCGCGATGATTACATACTGACCTTCTTCAAGGGCGTCAAATGCTTCCTTGGCATATCCTGCCGCCGAGCAAATGTTGCCTACGCCATTGTTTTCGGCATCCCAGTACTTCGAGCTTGCGCCGTCGTAAATTTTGACAACCTTGCCCGTTGCTTTGTCAACGATAAACGCCACACCGTAACCGCCCGTGTAGGTTGCGCCGGTAAAGCCGTAATCGTAAATTGCAAAGACAGGTGTGCCTGTGTATTCCGCATTGATTGCAACCTTGGACGCGTCTGCGTAAAACGTTTTTGCGCCGACGGTAACCGTCATGTACGTAACCTGTGCTGTAGCGGCCGCAGGTACCGTTGCGCCGCTGATTGTCACTGTCTTGCCGAACGCGCGGTTTGCCACAAGGAACGCGCGTCCTGCATTGTTGTTTTTACCGCCGTTGAAGCCGACAATCATTGTTTCGCCCGGTTTAAGCGCGTTGAATGCGTCCAACGTCATTGTAGCCTGCGTGTAGAAAGCTCCTGCCGCAATGCCGCCGGCATTGTCTGCGTCGTAGTACTTGCCGTTGACGCCGTCGTAAATTTTTACGATTTTGCCCGTAGCGTCAAATACAAACACTTCGCTCCAGCCTGCCTTTGTAACAACGCCGTTGTAACCGTAGGTGTACACTGCAAAGTCAACGTCCTTTGCCGCGATGTCGGCGTTAACCTTGACCGTTGCATTGTAGAACGTGTTGCCGTTTACCACCACTTTGCTTGTGTAGTCTGTTTCCGCAGCCTTTACGGTAATGCCGCTTACGGTCAGTTCCGCACCGATTGTTTTGTTGCCAAGAAGGAAGGCTCTTTCTTCGTTTGCGCCGCCGTTGTTTACGGCAACAAGCAGCCATTCGTTTGCTTTAAGCGAATCCAGCGCGGCTGTAAGGTAGCCTGCGGCTGTAATTTTGCCTGTAATGCCTGCGATGTTGTCGGCGTCGTAATACTTGGCATTGGCACCGTCGTAAATACGGGCGATTTTGCCGTCGGCGCCCATTACAAACGCCGCGCCGTAGCCGTTGGCAAAGTTAAGCGAGCCGGTAAAAGCAGTCGTAAAGATGTAGAAAGAGTAATCTGTTGCCGTTTTGGTTGTTGTGTTGACAGCAACCTTTGCCGTGTCAACCGTAAAGGACTTGCCGTTGACGGAAACGGTAACTTCATTTTTGGGTTCTTCCGCGAAGTTGAAGCCCGTCAGGGTAACCTTTTTGCCGATGGAGCCGTCGGTACGCAAGCCGAGTGCGAACGAACGTGCAGAGTCCGCGCCGTTTGTTCCGTCGTTGGGAAACACTACAAGGATTTCGCCGTCGGCAAGTGCCGCAAAGGCGTCCTTAGCGTATGTATTTGCGTTCACCTTTTCGGTAGTTTTGCCGGTTGCGTCGTACAAGCCGCCGTTTGCGCCGTCAATTACCTTGACAAGCGTTCCGTATTGGTCGATGACGACAGCCGCGCCGTAACCGTTGATGACAACGTTGCCCGTGAAAGCCTTGGTGAACACCGCCATTTTCATTTTGGCAGCTTCGCCGGCGGCAAGTTCCTTGTTGTAAGCGTACTTGTCTTCCGTAGCGGTAAAGGTCTTGTCGCCCACAGTAAAGGTGTAAGTCTGTGCTTCAAACGTAATACCGGGGAATGTAACGTCCGCACCGATAATCTTGGCATTGCCGAAGAATTTGCGCGAGCCGCCCTCGGCGTTGTTTGCGGTCGAGTTGGGCGCAATGATTACGATTTCGCCGTCCTTGCGGCTTGCCATTGCTTCGGTGATGTAGCCTGCAGGCGTGCACTTGGTTGCGTCCTGAATACCGCCTGCGTTGTTTTCGTCATAGTACTTGCCGTTTGCACCGTCATAGATACGAACCAACTTGCCGTACTTGTTTACCACAAACGCAATACCGTAACCGTTGTTGTAGCCGATTTCTTTGTTGAATGCAGCCGTGTACACGATAAACGAATACTTGCCTACTGCCGTCAGATCCAGGTCGATTGCAATGTTGTCATTCAGCACAAGGTATTCCTTTTCGCCGACCGCAACTTTGCCGAAACCGTCCGCCTTCACTTCAACTTCGCGTGTAAATTCCGTTGTGTTAGTGCCGTCGGTCACGCTGAGTTTTACAGTGTAGGTACCTTCCTTGTTGATGTCGAAACCGCCGTTGTTTACGACAGTTATCGTTTCGATGTTTACGTCGTCGGATACGTCAAACGTACCTTTGTCGTCGCGTGCCGTGATACCCTTGACGATTTCCGTTTCCAGGTCAAAGCCTTCCTGACGAAGCTGAACAAGCAACTTGGTGTTGCCGCTTACCACGGGTGCCTGATCGACATACGGCGTGATTACTTTGTTGTCGTCAACCCACAGCAAACGCACAACGTTGCCGTACTCGCCTATTACGTTGTAGTTGATGAAGCCGCGTCCGTCGGTGTCGGCGGTCGTGCCTGCGTAGTTGGCTTGAATTACGATTGCGTAGCCGCCTGCGGGGATTGTCATTACCTTTGCAAACGCGCTTGCTACGGACACCTCTTCGCCGTCAACGGTCAGCACTTTTATATTGCTGCCTGCGCGTGTGGGGTTCGCTTCGTTTACCAGTTTGTTGTTTGCGCCGTCGCGACCTTCGACCACAACGCCGTTTGCGGTGATGATTGCAGAGCAACCGTAGCCGCCTTCGATGTTGAGCGTGATTGCTTTGTCACTGCCGTTGTGGAACACGCCGCTTTGCTTGTCCAGCGTAGTGTCGGCGGTGAGTTCCTTGTACAGTTCGTTGGCAAAGTTGATTTTGGTGCCCTGCCACTTGGTTTCGCCAAGTTTGTTAACCTTGACTTCCAGTGCCAGTGCCGACAATGCTTTGTTGACGACGATCGTACGCGTAGCGGTTGCCGTTACGTTGTGAGAGTTTTTGGCAGAATAAGTAATCGTGTATGTGCCGACGGTGTTGTTGTCAAAATCGTTGTCGTCGGTAATGGTCACGTTTACCGTGCCGTCAACCTCGTCGGTTGCGCTTACGCCCAGCATAAGGTCGATTTCTTCACCCGCGTTGATGGTGATTTGCGCGGGGACTACGCTGATTACGGGAGCCTTGGCGGTGCCGTGTCCGGGGCACTTGTCCTTGCACGCTTCGTCGGTGCAATCGGACGTGCATTTGCCGCACTGTTCGCACTTGTGCTGACATTGATGAGTGTCGCCGTTTGTGTTGTCACAAGCCGCAAAAACAAACGCGCACACCATTACCGCAACAAGCATCAAAGCGACAATCAGTTTCTTGTTTTTCATTTACTACCTCCGTTGTTTTTTTATTTTGAAGATGCAGACAAGCCATCTTTAACCACCTTGTTTTTTGTGCCGTTTCAGCAACGTTTTGTCACAAAATTACATATACGTTACAATTTTTTGCCGACATACGCCGCTTTGCGAGCGAGTTTTAATTGTTGTTATTTTTGTTCTTTTTACTTTTAACCGTAACAAGTACCGCCGCGGTAACGCCGCTTGCCACTGCCACGCCGAACGCGCACCACAACACTATCGCAAGAGTGTATGTCTGCTGAGGTTCGTCGGGCGTCGGGTCGGGTTTCGGATCCGGTTTCGGGTCGGGGTCGGGCGTGGGGAACACTATTTCGCTGTCCGTAACGGTCGGACGGGGTTGCGTTTCGGGGTTCCAGTCGCCGCTTGCGATAAGCTCCGTCGAAATGCGGTTGTCCAGCAGCGTTACAAGTTCCTTCAGTTGTTGGCTGAGCCTTTGTCCCGAGTATCCCTTGGCGTAACTCGTGCCGCTGTACAACGCCTTGATTGCGCTTTGCACCCTGTGCACGTTTACCGCGCCGCTTGTCGGCATTGCCAGTATTTCGTCAAACTTGGCGCGAAGGCTGTCGCGTTGCGCTTCCGTCATGCCCGCGGCGGGGATGTACAGTCTGTTTGCGCGGTCGATTACTTTGTCGAAGTACGCCGCCAGCACCTTACTTAGCTCTGCATGAGGCAGCACTGCCGAACTGCTGTTTACGCCGTTTTTAAGTGCTTCCTGCACATCGGTGTGTCCGATGATTTGCGTCGAACAGAATACTACGTAGCCGTTTGCGCCTGCCATGTAGGACGCTTCGATTTGTTCCTTGTTTTGCCATGCAGGCAGACCGCTGTAGGAAGAGGCGATGCCCGTGTAGTAGTAACAGTTGTTGCCTGCCGCAAGAATCATGTTTTCCGTGTGGTAACGCACGTCGGCAGGGTTGTTGTAGTACGCCATTGGCGTTGCGATGTCAATCCAGCCGTTGCTAAGCCACGTTTTCCAATCCTGCTTTTTGGCGTTGTAACTGTCGGTAACGGAAGCGAACACCGACGTGGACAACATCTTGCCGTACACGTCCTTGACTTCCGTCTTGATACGTCTGACGTATGCGGTAATTACGCTTGTGCGGTAGTCAACCCAATCGTTGTAGTTGGCTTCCGCTTCCGCCTGTCCGCCCACAAGATAGTTGGTGTCAAACAGTTGAACAAACTTACGCGCCGTTTTTTCGCGGCTGACCAGTTGCGCTTCGCTGAATGTCATACCCTTTGTTGCCGCAAACGCCTTCATTGCAGTCAGCGTGTAGCCTGTGTCTTCCGCCTTGTCCGACACGGGGTAGCGGATGTAGTCGAGGTTGAGCCCTTGTATGCCGTCCACCTTGTCAAACAAATCTTTGTAGTAAGAAATAAGCAAATTCTGCACTTCGGTGTTGGACGGATCGAGGAATATGTACGCGCCGCCTTCGTTGCGTTGCACCGTCGTGCCGTCATCGTTGTAAAGCAGCCAATCGGGATGATTTGCAACCACGGGAACGGTGTTTTGCGTGCCGACGTAGAAGTTTTCCACCCAGGCGTGCACTTCTATGCCGTACTTGTTGCATGCGGCTGCAAACGCCGTAAGGTAATCGGCATAATTTTTGTCGCCGTCGGCGTAGTTGTAGTCAAGGCGCGGATTGTACGGAAAGTCCGCAATGCTTGTGCGGAAAGCCGAGTAGCCGTTGTACAACGTTTCCACAAATACCAGATTGATGCCGATTTCGCTGTACATTCTGACGTTCTTTTCGATTTCCGCGTAGGAAGTTTCCACGGGACGATGCCACACGCCGCGCGCCGACACGGGTTTACTTTCGGCGGAAAGCGTCGTGATTTCGTTTTGCAGGCGCGATACCTGCAATTGATAGTTGTTGTAATTCATAAGCAGGCTGAGACGTTGTTCGTCCGTCAGATTGCCCTGCTCGATTTTTTGTTCTATTTCCACCTTTACGCTTTGCAGGTCGGCAAGCGCGTTTTGCGCAAGCTGTATCTTTTGCGTAAGCAGCTCACTGTCAACGTCGTACAATTGGCGAATACGTTGCTGCGCCTGTGTAATAACCGAATTGACTTCGGTGACAAGATTTTCGTAGTAACTGTTGAGCGTTGTGGACACCGAGTAACGTTTGTTTACCTTGTCCAACACCACCGTTGCGCCAAGCACAATGTTGGAACGGATGAAGTCGCGTCCTTTGCCGTGACCCGAAATGACGTAGCCGCCCTCGGGAATTGACGAAACGTTGACGCCCAGTTCCACCACTACGCCGTCGGCATTTACCGCCGCTTCGTAGCCGTACACGTTTGTGCCGGTGCCCGTACTGCCCTCGTAACTCCAACCGTACTCGTAAATTATGGTCTGGTTTTCACCGCGGTAGGCGGGGAACGGCGTTGTTTCCGTTTCCATACCCTTGGGGTTTTCCTCAACGGTGGGGTTTACGAAGTCGTACTCGCCCTGCACCGTTCCGCCGAAGCGAATGTAGTCGAAACCGACAAGTCTTACTTCGTCGCCGACGGTAAACAGTTGATTGCGTACCAGCAAACCGCGGTAGCCTTCGCCGTAGGCACTCAGCACGAAACTGTTGTCGGGGATGTCCGAGCCGGAATCGTCACCTGTGCCGAAATTGCGGAAAGAGTCAACGACAAACGAGTTTTTGTCGAAATCGTACACGCAGGTAACTTCCGTACCGAAAATGTTTGTACCTGTTTTTGCACCGAACTGATAGTCGTAGTAAACAACCATCGGTTCCGAACGTGTGGCATTGGTGCTGTTTACGACAACGCGTTTTGTTGCCGACTCGACAGCCTTTTGCGGAACGGAAATTTGCTTGTCCGGCACCACAACGTCGCCGACCTTGGCAAAATTTGTCGCATTTGCGCCGCCGACAGACAGTACAAAGCCGCCTACGGGGATGTAGGTTTTGCCGTCGCCGCTCGTATTGATTGTCGCAACCACGTAGTTGCCCGTTTCGTTTGTCTTGCACACGTACTCGACGACATTACCCGTGCGACCGGTTGTCGTGTCGGGGTAATTTGCCGTGTACACCACTTTGTCCGTCGGATCCACATCGTAGTAGCCGACTTCCGCCATGTTGAGATATCCTGCGGAAGCCTCTTCGTAGTAATATGCCGGGTCGGTGCAGAAATCGTTATACGCTTTGCCGTCAACCGTCACCGTTACGCCCGTCAGGCGCAAATCTCTTGTGTACTCGCCTTCGGCAAAGGCATCAAGCCCCGTTGCTACCGACAAAACCGCCGTCAGCACAAACACAAACGCCAGTACCGAAAGTAAACACGCGCGTAATTTTGCTTTCATAAATCAGATTACCTCTTTTTTGTCGCAACGCTAGATGCGGCAAGCAACATTACCAATGCAAGTCCGCTTGCGCCGATAGTTCCGAAACAGCCTTTTTTGTCGGTGTCTTTGTTGCCGTCGTTGCCGTTGTCGGGTTTGACAGGCGGTGTAGGTTCAGGGTCGACGGGTTGACTTCCGTCGCGCGTTTCCAGTCTGCTTTGCTTGACGGATACGAAGCGATACAGTTTGCCGAGACATTGCTTTGCCACGTCGAGGTTTTGCTCGCTTACGTACTGCGAAAGATTGTATTTTACCACCAGTCGCAGTGCCTTTACGCCCTCTTCCAGCGACACGGCATTGTACTCGTTGCAGGTTTTAAGTTTGTACAGCGCGGCAACAAGTTCGTCGGCGTTACCACCGTCGCCGTTTTTGTCAAGGTAGTCTGCAAGAGGCGTTACGGTCGCTTCGTACAATTTACCTACCGTCGCGTGCGGCTTTACGGAAGAAACCGTTCCGAATCGTTTGTGCAGAAGTTCGACGTAGCTGTCGTTTTCCACCAGCGATTTCGCTCCGAAAAACACAAATCCGTCCACGCCCGTTTCGTTGCATACTTCCAGTTGCCTTGTAACGGCGGCATTTGACAGATTGTGGTATGTCGCCGACAACCCTGCGTAACAGAAGCATTTGTCGCAATCCGCGATCATTTCGGCAAGCGCGCTTTTAAGAGTGTCAGGATTGTCGTAGTAAGCCATGGGCGTAACGATGTCGATGTAGCCCTTTTCAATCCACTTGCCGAAGTCCTGCTTCTTCGTGCTGTACGAAAGGGACGGCTCGGGGAAAATTGCCGTAGACAGCAACTTGTCGGGATGCTTTGTTCGGACGGACAGGAACACCGTGCGGACAAAATCCGTAACCTGCGCCGCGCGAAAGTCCACCCACACCGAATACAGACCGTTTTTCTTTACATAAGCGGCAAATTCCGTCGCCGTAAACGAGCCGTCGATGTTGTTCTGCCCACAAAATGCGGTAATAGCCGCCTGTGTGTAACCTGTGTCGTCGCCTTGGTCGGATACGGGATAACGAATGTAGTCGAGGTTGAGCCCGGCAACAGTCGGAAACGTCGTCAGCAACTCGTCGTAGAAAGACACAAGATAGTTTTTCACTTCGGCGTTGGCAGGGTCAAGAAAGATGAAGCCGCCGCCTTCGGTATTGCGGGTCGAGCCTTTGTCGGTGACAAGCAGCCACTCGGGCAGATTTTTTGTAAAGTAGTTTTCTTCGATACCGATGTAAAAGTCCTCCACCCAGGCGTGCACCTCTATGCCGCGCTTGTCGGCTTCGGCAACGAAGCATGACATGTAGTCGGCGTATTCGCCGTAACTATAGGATTGAAACTTGGTGTAATACGGCACGAATGTCGAACGGTACATTGCCATACCGTGGTAAAAGGTTTCCAGAAACACAAGATTGACGCCTGCGCGTTGCAATTTGTCAAGGAATGCGCACACGCCCGCAACGTCCTTTTCCGTGCCGGTATCGTCGGGACGATGCCACACACCGCGTGCCGACACCACGCCCACGCCGTCTGCGCTCTGCGAGGCAAAAGCAATTTCTTTGTCAAAACTCATCGTAACTACTCCCGTCAGCAAGCATACAAGCAACGCCGACACCGCTAAAAACTTGGTAAATCCTGTCATATTTTGTCCATATCAAGTCGCACTTCGAACATACGCCGCCACGGCATACTACAATGCGACACTTTGTACTTTGCCGCAACCTGAGGAAGTTTGTCGGCAAGAAACGCATTGAGTTCCTGCGCGACGCGAGCGGCGACTTTGCCACTGCTGCCGTCGGCGTGGAAGTAATCCAGCCCCCACTCGGGCAACACGTTGTCGCACATGTACCTGCGCACGTAGCCGCAATAGCCTGCATCCTCGGCGTAACGTTCGGCAACAAACAGTTTGCTTTGTTCCGTTTGTCCGAACAGCCACACAAACACCGCCTCACAGATTGCCGTGCCGAGAGTGTTGGAAGAAGTATTCCACCCTGCGTAGGCAGGAATGTCGGTCAGGTCCACATGCTCTGACAGCATTTGCAACAGTTCCACGTCGCCGCCGTTGCAGTAACCGCCGTCGGCAATTGCGACAACCTTATTTTGTCTGAGCGCGGACAAAGCGTCCGCGCAAAACTTGTCAAGATTACGCTCCTTGTAACCCTGCACGGGCAGTTCTGACGCTTCCACCTGCTTTTCCGTAGGGTAATTGAGAAACAAATCGATGTCGCACGCGCTTTCGTCGGCAGTTTCCGCGCACCCTGCAACGGCAAGTTGTACCGGCACGGTTTTTCCGACGGGACGATCTTCGTACAGCGGCGTAACGTTTTGCGCACGCTCGTTTGTCCAATGACAGTACACCTGCGGATGTTTGCCGTAAAAGTCCGTCACGGCTCGGCTTGTCAGCGTCATACCCACTTCGTCCGCACCCGGGTACATGGGTACGTCGGGCAAGCCGTTGTCTGCGACAAACTTTTTGACCGCCAGGCGATCCATTGTCGTGTAACCGTACTCCGCCGAGTCGTCCTGGGGCACCACAAAGTAGTCGCAGGGATTGTCGGCAAGAAGTTTCAGCAACATTGCAAGGTTTGTCGCGCGACGTTTTTCAAAGTCGTCGATGTCACTGCCCGTCACTGTCTTGTATCCGGCAAGTAACGCTTGCGCCTGAGCCTCGGTAAGCAATCCTTCGCGCAGTTTGTGCTTCACCTGACCGCTGAGAAAAATTTCTCTTCCGCAACGCTCGTAGTAGGTAGGTTCCTCGTCGTCGCTGCTGTAACACGGACACCGCATAATGAGCGAAAATGCGTAAATTTTTACATACGTATTGATTTTTTTGAGTTCGGCAAGCACCTGTAGCCGTTCCGTAAGTTGTGCTTCGGTCATTTCGTGCAGGCGTGACGGCACTATGCCGCCGTACAGCAACATGTCCACCGAAATTACGCACGCGTCGGCTTTTGCCACGTTGTCAACAAGAAACTTGCGCACCTTGCCGAAGTCGGCAGGCTGCTTTTTGTCGCCGAGAATTTCTGCGCCCGGGCAAACCACTTCAACCGGCGTTCCGTGTGCGATTTTACACACGAATTCCGCATTACAAGGACGTTCGTCCAGCGGCAAATACAATATCGTACACTTTTTCATTTCAGTTTAAGTGCGGAACCGAGCCGCTCGGTGATTACTTTGGGACGAGTGATTGCCGAACCCACAACAAGCGCGTAGGGGTTTACTTCCGAAACGGCTTTTATCTGAGCCACCTCAAAAAAACCGCCTTCGGCAATTACCTTTGCGTGCCTGACCGCAGACAGACATTCCGCCACAAAATCCACGTCGGGCAACACCGCGTCTGCAGTGTATTCCGTGTAGCCGCGAAGAGTTGTTGAAATGTAATCGAAGCCGAGTTTGTCTGCGTTGATTGCTTCTTCCACCGTCGACACGTCGGCAAGCAACTCTCTGCCGTTTGCGTTGGCGCGCGCATATTCGTAGAGCTGTTCCAACGTTTCGCCCAAGGGACGTTTGCGCATGGTTGCGTCCATACAAATTACGTCGCAGGTCGTGGCAAGCAGTCTGTCGACATCGGCTTTTGTCGGCGTGATGTACACGGGTGAATCGTCGCAGCAACGCTTTACAAGCCCGATGACGGGCAAATTTACTTCGCGCTTGATGCTGTCAACGTCGTCGCACAACGCGCGTATTCCGCATGCGCCGCCTTCCTTGGCTGCCTTTGCAAACAAATGCATTATTCCGTAGCCGTACAACGGTTCCCCGGGTACTGCCTGACACGAAACGATAAGACCTCTGTTCAAAATCATTTTTTGACAGTTCCTTTGTTGAGTAATTTTCAGGTAATACTTATGCCGCTTAAGCACGTTCCGCGCCAAAAACAGACAAAACATTCCCTTATGTGTAAACTATATACTATTCAAAAATCAATGTCAATACTTTTTTCAAAAAAGTCTATTATTTCTGAAAATTTTTTCCATTTATTTTCATTTTGTTTTCATTTTTCAAAGACAAATGCTATTTTAACCCGTTAAACACCTCGCAAAAGCCCTTTTGACCGTTTATTTACTAAAAATTTGCAGTCAAAATGAAAATTATTTTCCAAAGTTTCAATATTAAATATTCTGATTTTCAGAAATTTATCACCTTTCGACGCAACAAAA
>OMNQ01000021.1_pt1 | contig 46932 bp, 37 predicted proteins | sample 1673871 | NCBI WGS metagenome assembly OMNQ01 (sample SAMEA103958130, study PRJEB25191) | human gut metagenome | biome: human-associated habitat [ENVO:00009003]; feature: intestine environment [ENVO:2100002]; material: feces | place: Germany | collected 2013/2015
TCTCTTCCGCGGTCATATCGAGCATTCCGTCCCATTTTTTGACGGCAAGGTATATGAAGTATATCGCGGCGGTCACAACCCAACTTATCGGGTAAATCATAAACAATACCGTGAGATTGTGCGTCATAAGCACCGCCGTGTAAAGCCAGATTATCCTTGTCAAGAGTATGCCGACAAACGTGATGATAAACGCCGTCAGCGACTTTGAAAGCCCTTTCAGCGTGCCCGAGAAAACTTCGCACATGCCGAAAATCACGTAAAACGGGCAGATGTGCAGAATGATGTCCGAGCCTACGCTCACGACGTCCGCTTCCTTATTGAATATGCGAACGACGTCGCCCCTTAAAATCAGCACGGGTACGATGATAATGACCGCCGTAACGACGCTCATAATAAGCGCGGTGTAAAAGCCTTTCTTCACGCGGTCCATGCGCTTTGCGCCGGCGTTTTGTCCGACGAAACTGTTCATCGCCATGCCGTAAGAACAAATGGGGGCATAGGTGAAATCGTCCACTTTCATTGCGGCAACCCAGCCCGCCATTACGACCGAGCCGAAGGTGTTCAGACTTGACTGAATAAGCAGGTTCCCGACGCTGTACATGCTTGACTGCAACCCTGCGGGAAGCCCGACTTTGAATATGTTTTTGAGAATCGGCTTGTCAATCTTAAAATGCCGAAACGACAGTTTATAGTTTTGTTTTGTCAGAAGAAGCCTTAATGTGACCAGAATCGCCGATACGTATTGCGAAATAAGAGTCGCCCACGCCGCGCCCGCAACGCCCATCCTGAGATTCTTTACGAACACTACGTCCAGCGCGATATTCAAGCAGCACGCGAACAGCAAATACAAAAACGGCCGCTTGCTGTCGCCGACCGCGAGTATCACGCCCGACCCCATATTGTATATAAGCGCGCCGAGAACGCCCACGAAATAAATCTGCAAATATTCGCGACTCAGCGCCATTACGTTTTCGGGGGTGTGAACGAGTTTTAATATGGGCTCCGCAAGGAAGTATCCGCCGATTGTCAGCACTATGCCCGAAACAATCGCCAGAAACGCACAAGTCTGCACGGACTTTTTGAGTTTTTCTTCGTCCTTTGCGCCGTAGTATTGCGCGACGACAACGCCCGCTCCCACGGATATTCCCAAAAACAGCGACACGAAAACGTTGATTATACTGTTGTTGCTGCCGACCGCGGCAAGCGCCTCGTGCCCGACAAACCGCCCTACGACGATGGAGTCGACCGCGTTATACAACCGCTGTATGACGTTGGACAAAAGTATCGGCAGCGCAAACGCCAGAATTTGTTTCCAGATGACGCCTTCCGTCATATCGCGCTGACCTTTCTTTTTCGGCAAATCCTCCGCGTTGTCGGTCGCGGAAATCTTTGCGGCGGTTTCCGACGTTTCAGCGTTTTCGACGCTTACTATTTCGTTTTCTTCGCTTGTCGTATGCCCTTCTTCGGTTTTTTCCCGTTCGCTTTCGGGCGGCACGACAAGTGGTTCGTTTTCGTTTTCCATAGCGACAAAAATATAATCTTAAACCATTATATTGTCAACCGTTTCGGGCGACGATTTTCAACATTTTATTAAAAATAAAAACGCACTTTCGCGCGCCTTATTTTTTGCGTTTCTTTTTTATCAGCGTCGCCCCGATAAATGCGACGAGTCCCCCTGCCGCAACGCTTCCTACGACAATCCCCGCGATATCCGATTTTGAAAGGATTTTTTCTTTTTGCGGTTCGGGGACGGCGGTCTTTTGTAAAACAACCTGCTGTTTTACGTGGCACCTGACGCACGTTCGCTCTTTCAGCCCTTCTTCGTCGTTGGTGGCTTCTTTTACGACAGTCCATTCGCCGAAATAATGCATCGGCGTGCGCTTTTCGCCGCAAAGATTGCATTCGTCGTCGTATTCGTGCGGGCAATTTCCCGTTTCGGCGTACGAAACGGCGCGCGGCGGTTTCATTGAAAATATCGTCGCCGATATCAGCGCACACACGATTGCCGAGAACAATTTTTTGATTGTTGTTTCTTTCGTTTTCACGGCGGATTTATCTCTTTTTCTTTCCTCTGACCTTTTTGTCGAGTTTTTCCGACCACTTTCTGACCTTGTCCGCGTCGTAGTTTTTGGGGATACGTTTTGCGACCGCCATCGCGTTAAGCCCGCGCGCCGCGTATTTCACTGCACGGCAGACAAGCGAAAAGTTTTTGAAAAGGATTCCGATTTTTTTAAGGATTGTCAAAAAAGACAAGCCTTTTGCGTTTTCATCGGTGCTGAGAAGCGCCATATCGTCGTCGGTGACAAGCCCGCTTGAAAACGCTAGGTTAACGTCTTTATCGGGCAGGTTGAGCGCCCAGCGTTTCAGGACGTCCACGAAAACATACAAAAAACCGAATTGCTTATAAAATTTGAGTTGATACGGATACAGACTCTTTGCCGAAAAGTCGCAGTCCGTCCCGATTGTTTCGGCAAGCATTCTGCCCGCTTTCATCGCGCTTTCGATACCGCTGCCCATCATGGGCATCGTCATATACGCGCTGTCGCCGACGATTGCGTACCCGTCTGCGACAAGTACGCCCGCGGGATAGCGCAACGAAATATCAACGCGCCGCTCCACGATCGGCTCCCCGGTGTTGAAATCGTGATTTTTAAGAAGGCTTGTTTTCGCCCTTTCGAGTTCTTCGTCGGAGAGGCTACCGATGCGCCCGACAAGCACGTCCGCAACGTTGTCCTGCGACAGATTGCACCAGCTGATGCCGACACCGCCAAGGTGTTTTATGTAAAGTGTGCACGGCGGATTCGGCAGATTTTTGTTGAGATCTGCGCGATAATATCCCCGAAATGCACAAAATTTGTCGTCGGATTCCGGCTCCGGAATACCGAACTTTTTCGGGACTTCCCGGCGGAATTTCGAGTTGTAACCAGACGCGTCGATGACCATATCCGCGCGGACGTCTTTGCCGTTTACCCTGACTCCCGCGACTTTATCGCCGTCCGTGATAAGGTTTTCGACAGGGCTGTTAAAATGCACTTCGACGCCTTCGCATTCTTTCAGAAGGTATTCAAGAAGATATCGTCTGTCGATTGCGATTTCTTCAAGCGGCGGCGTCATCGGCACTCTGAGCGTCGACTTTTCGTCGGGCGACACGAATTTCCATTTGTTTTTCTGGACGCAGTCGGAAACGGGAATCGGCGTTAAGCCCGCTTCTTCGAAAACGGCGCGCCTTATATCGTCGCGCCAGGGATGTGCCGCGTTTTCGCGGCTTTCCGCCTCGTACACAACCACGTCGTGCCCGAAATTTTTAAGATGCTTTGCCGCGACAAGTCCGCCTTGTCCCGCGCCGATTACGATAATTTTTCCCATTTTTTCCTTTTTCCCTTTTCTTTTTTTATTTGAAATCTTTCAGCATTTGCAGATAATCAAGCGTTTTGAACCCGAGATGTCGATAAAGTTTCGCCGCGCGCTCGTTTTCCGCCGTGTATTCAAGCCTTATTCTCTTGTACCCTTCCGAAACGTACTTGCCTTCAAGGTACATTAAAGCAAGCGTGCCGAGTCCTTTTCCGCGCGCCTTTTCCGAAAGATACAATTCTTCAAACCACGCAACCATGCCGCCCGCTTCCTGCGAAAACGTTTTCGCAACGAGAGCGTATCCGACGTTTTCGCCGTCGCTTTCAATCATATAGCCGTCCGAAAACGGGTTGCCTTCGACAAGCGTTTCAAAGGTCAGCGTCAGGTATTCTTCGGGAACGTCGTGCGTGACGGCGTCCGACGTATAAAACTCTTTTGCGAACTTTATATAATCCGCCCTGTCCGCCGACTCGATTCTTCTTATCATTTTTTCAACATACCGCCTTATGTTATTTATAAATATCAATAATAATATAACCTTTGCGCCGTCCGTTGTCAAGGCGTGAATTTTGTGTTATTCTTGAATCAGGTCAAACGCGCGACAATCACGCCGTCGCGCCAAAAGGAGAAACTATGGGTATCGACGAATTCGATTATAAGGAGCCTGCCTGCGCGACATGCGGCGGCAAAGAGTTTTATTATCCCGAAACCGAAACTCACGGGATGATTCCCGTCGAACGCATTATCGAAAAGGAAGACGAATTTTTGTCACAAAACGATCTTGCGTCCGCTGAAAAACTTTTGAGATACTGGCTTGACGAAGCAAAAGCCTTGAACGATAAACGGGGCGAACTCGTCGTGACGAGCGAACTCACCGGGGTTTTCAGAAAAACGGGAAACAAGGAAGAAAGCGAGAAATATTGCGCCGAGATTTTGCGGCTGATTGACGAAACGGATATGGCGGAAACGACAAGCGGCGCAACGTTTTTACTGAACGTCGCAACCAATAAAAAAGCCTTTGGCGACGCGAAAGGCGCGCTTAAAATTTACGACGAAGTATACAAGGTTTTTTCAAAAAACCTTGACGCGGATAATGCGCTATTCGGCGGTTTATACAACAATTCTGCACTGTCATACGCCGATTTGGGCGATTACGACACCGCAATATCGTATTTTGAAAAGGCACTTGAAATTGCGAAAAAGAGCGGGAACAAATTGGACGAAGCGGTGACGTACACAAACCTTTCGACAACTTTTCTGAGAAAAGATCCCTTTGACGACGAAAACGTCGACAAGGCTCTTGACAACGCCCTGTCGTGCTTAAATGACGAAGGCGTAACGCGCGACGGATATTACGCCTTTGTGTGCGAAAAATGCGCGTCCGCCTTTTCCGACGCAGGAAGATTTATCGACGCACAAGACCTTTCGGCGCGCGCAAGGAGTATTTATGAAAGGCGTTGAGTTGTCTGAAAAATATTTTGAAAAATTCGGAATGCCGATGCTTGAAAAAGACTTCGCCTTTCTTTTGCCGACGTTGTCCGCAGGGCTTGTCGGTCAAGGCAGCGAGTGTCTGTTTTTCGACGACGACGTTTCAAAAGATCACGACTTCGAGCCGGGATTCTGCATTTTTTTAAGCGACGCGGATTACGAAAAATACGGGTTCGACTTAACCCGCGCGTACAACAAACTTCCCGACGAGTTTTCCGGGTTTTCCCGTCTGAAATTTTCGCCCGCGGGCGGCAGTCGCCACGGCGTTTTTTCGTGCAAAGACTTTTACGAAAGTATTATCGGCAGAAGTTCCGCGCCAAAAATAACTTTCGACTGGCTGAAAATCCCGCCATACGCCCTACGCACCGCCGTATCGGGCAAGATGTTTATAAATAACTGCGCCGAGTTTTCAAGGATTCGCGAAGTTTTGCAAAAAGGCTTCCCCGAGGACGTCCGTCTGAAAAAAATCGCGGCGCACGCGCTTTCTATGAGCCAATCCGGACAATACAACTACCCCCGCCTTATCGCAAGAAAAGAGACAGGCGCGGCACAACTTGCGATTTTCGAATTTGTAAAAAGCGCGATTTCGTGCGTGTATTTGCTGAACAACGTTTACGAGCCTTTTTACAAATGGGCATACCGCGGCATGCGGGAACTAACCATTCTGTCCGATGTCGAAACGGCATTGTCGTTCCTTACCGAATGCGGAAATTCGACAAGCGAGGCAAAACTCAAAAACGAAATTATTGCTGACGTTTCGGGCAAAATCATTGCCGAGTTCCGCGCACAAAAAATATCCGACGAAGACGGACAAAATCTTGACAAACACGCGTTAAGTATCAACGATAAAATCAAAGACGTGAGCCTCAGAAATTCGTCGATTTTCATCGGGCTGTAACGCCGAAAAATTTTTCTCTTTATATAAAAAACCGCCATTTTGGCGGTTTTTGCGTTTTATCGTCAAATATTTGACGGCAAAGTTATTTTTCGTTTGATAAATACGTTGTGAACATACTCACGAGAAGTTTCACCTTATCGTGCAACGATACGTCGTCAAAGCCGACGTTGCCGCGCATCGTGAGCCTTTGAGACAAGCTGATAAGCGACTGCGTCGCCGCAAAATAAAAGTCCTGAAAACTGCCGATATCCCTGACCGTATTATCGGAAAGTCCCGTCTTGTATGCATCCTCAAACATTTTGTAAATTTCAAGCAGTATCGCGTCGTATTCCTTTCTCTCTTCCCGCGTCGCGTCTTCCGTCATCAGAAACGAATCGAGCGACAGCAAAAACTTTGAAAACGACTTTTCGTTCACGACAAGCCACGAAAAATACTTTGTAAGCACGACGATCTGGTCATATCCGCTTTCCGACAGATTTTTTTCATAAACGACGCGCAATTTATCGCGTTTGTCCTGCCATATGGACACGGCGCATTCCATAATCAACGCCTTCCTGTTTCCGAAGTAGCGATACACCGACGCCACGCCGAAATCGGCTTCTTTTGCAATGTCCGCCATCGAAACGCCCGTGATCCCGCGTTCCAAAAAAACTTCTTTTGCCTTTTCAAGCACGTAATTTTTGTTTCTTTCTTTCGCTCCCATATTTCCTCATTTTCATAAAATCTTGTTGATAATTTGCCTATCAAAATGAACTGTTTTTCTTAATTTTATTTTTCAAACCCTAAAATTACCTAAATTCCGCCGTATAAAGGGGGTTTTTTGAATTTTTTTATGATTTTCGGATTACGATTTTTCCGCTGAGGTTGCGAAAAAAGAAAAGATATTATAAAATACGATTGAGGTACCTATGAATATAAACGATCAAATTTTTTATAAGGCGGAACTCCTGACCAAAGGTATGCGCGCAAGCGACAACGCAAAAGCCATATTATATAAGGAATTTCCCGACTTTTTCACAAAAGGAATAATGCACAGCCTGAACGTAAGGTTTTCGGAAACGAATTGCAACGTCAGTATCGCCGACGACTTCGCGCACGAATCGCCCTATCTTCTGGACGAAAAGGACGGCAATTTTTTTATAACGGACGGAAAAAACAGTTTCCCCGTTTCGTTTTTCGGCGCGCTCCCACACACCGGCACGGTCGTGGACGACTTTGCAAGGCTTCACTCCAAGGGTTGCGTTACGATCTGGCCGAACAGTAATTGCTGTTATGACAGGGAAAACGAAAAATGCAGGTTCTGCAGTATCGTGAAAGAGCGCGAAACGCCGCTTGACGCCGACGTCCTTGCAGATTCCATAAAAAAACTTTTTGAACTGTCAAAAGACAATATGCTCAACTTTTCGGGCGGTACTTATAAAAACCCGGACGTCATGGCGGATTACTGGATTGACCTTGTCAAAAAAATCCGTGCGTTTTCGGACGCGAAAATCGCAATCGAGTTTGCCCCGCCGTCCGACCTTGAAAAAATCGCAGCGCTGAAAAATGCGGGCGCGGACGTCGCGATAATGAATCTGGAAGTCGCAAACGACGAATTAAGGAAAAAGATTTGCCCGGGAAAATCGAAAATATCGTACGAGCATTATTATAAGGCGTTTGAAAAAGCGGTGGGAGTTTTCGGATGGGGACAGGTATCTTCCGTGCTGATTGCGGGAATCCAGCCGAAAGAAGACATTATGGCGGAATGTGAAAAGATGGCAAAAATCGGCGTGTTCCCGACGGTTATGCCCATTCGTCCGCTTGACAACGCGCCCGTCGACATTTCGACAAGGTGCAAAACGCAGGATCTTATCGAAATCGCGACGCATTTGTCAGGCCTTCTCGTGAAATACAATCTGGACTTCAAAAAACAGGAAGGTTGCACGAAATGCGGCGGCTGCTCCATCGAAAACGATTGTTATCGCAAACAACTTCAATCGAATAACTAAAACACACTTGCGTTTTTACTGTCGGTATAACTGTCATATTGACAATTGTGCCGACTTTTTTGCGTTTTTGAGCCGCTTTTGCACGCTCTTGTGTGTCATACTGACACAAATTTGATATTATTATACTTTTTTATCTCTTTGTAAAAAAGTTGTTTACATTAAAAATGCACTATGGTATAATTTTTGTATAAAAATTTTTAGGGTGACACTTATGTCAAAATATATTATGGCCTACGACGTAGGCACGACAGGCATCAAAACTTGTATTTTCGAAATCGATAAAGACTTCAAAATTCTGGCGTCAGCAACCGAAAGCTACAAACTTTACGTTTACGACGACGGCGGCGCGGAACAGGATCCCGACGAATGGTGGGCGGCAATGTGCTCCACAACGCGCGTCGTACTTGAAAAATCCGGCATTTCCCCCGACAAAATCGCAGGCGTTTCTTTCTGCTCGCAGGCACAGGGGCTTGTCCTTGTCGACAAAGACGGCGTCGCAATCCGCAGAGCCTTTTCTTATATGGATCAGCGCGCGAGAAAGGAAATCAAGGAAGGCATTTCCTATGGGCTTCAAATCGCAGGCGCAAATATTTTCAAACTTATACCCGCGCTTATGATAACGGGCGCGGCACCCGTCAGCGTAAAAGACCCCGTCTGGAAATATAACTGGGTGAAAAATAACGAGCCCGAAAACTTTAAGCGCGTTTACAAATGGCTGGACGTAAAAGAGTATCTCATCTGCCGTCTAACCGGCGAATTCGTCATGACGTACGACAGCGCGTTCGGCACGCTTTTACTTGACCTTAAAAACAAGTGCATCAGCAAAAAAATGTGCAAAATGTGCGGCGTGAATTACGACCACCTGCCAAAACTTATCGCGTCGTCCGACTGCGCGGGCGAAATCACCGAAAAAGCCGCGAAAGAACTTGGGCTTGTCAAAGGCATCAAAGTCTTCGGCGGCGGTATGGACGCTTCTCTTATCGGCGTCGGCGCGGGCAGCACGGAACTTGGCGAAACTCACATTTACAGTGGCACTTCGGGCTGGGTTTCGACCGTTACCGACAAATCCGCCGTGGACGTAACCACAATGATTGCGGCAACCGTCGCGGCGCAACCCGGCAAATTCAACTACTTTGCGGAACTTGAAACCTCGGGCAAGTGTCTTGAATGGGTGAAAGACCATATCGCTTTGGACGAGGTCGGCATTTACATTCAGAAAAAACACATCGCGGAAGATTTTGAATCCAAATATCTCAACCTGTATCAATATATGACAACCGTCGTCGACGATATCCCCGCAGGCTCGGGCGGCGTAATTTTCACGCCCTGGCTGCACGGCAACCGTTGCCCGTTTGAGGATCCGAACGCACGCGGTATGTTCTTCAACATTTCGCTTGACACCGGAAAAACCGAACTTATCCGCGCGGTGCTGGAAGGCGTATGCTATCACAAACGCTGGATGCTGGAAGCAAGCGAAAGGAAAGTCAAAACGTCAGACGTCATTCGTTTTGTCGGTGGCGGCGCGCTGAACGACTTTACCTGCCAGCTCCTTGCCGATATCACGGGACACACTATCGAAACGGTTGACAGTCCGCAAAACGTGGGCGCGGTCGGCGCGGCGGTATGCGTTGCAATCGGGCTTAACCTTATTCCTTCGTTTGACAAAGTTAAGGACTTTATCCCCGCAAAAAAGACGTTTAAGCCCAATTTGAAGCTGAAAGCCGAGGTTTACGATAAGGGCTTTGAAGTGTTCAAAAACCTTTATAAGGCAAACAAACAGAACTTCGCGCTGCTTAACGGCAACCACAAATAAGAGTTATGTCGCACAAGACGGACGCAACCCTGCGTCCGTTTTTATTTGCTTTTCCACATTGTGTCCCGCGGGATCCCCTGTTTATGCATCGCAATGACAAAAATAATTCCGCAACGTGCCAACGGCACACATCGCGCCGAAGGCGCATCGCTTTTGCCAGCGACAAAAACATCGTATCATCGCTTTATAAGGAGTCCCTTCCGGGAGATTCTCACGTCGCTTCGCTCCTCTGAATGACATAAAGTGCGTTGCACGGAATAGCATAAAGAGCGTACGTAAATTTTACTATTTTTTAACTAACAAACTCTTATTTATTCCGTACGAAGTACTCTGTCATTGCGAAGCACCGCCCATTATGGGGACCCCAAAAGATACTTTGTACTTTTGGGGAAAAGGAGTATGCAAGCATAACACAGGCGATTGTCGCTTGCGACGATTGACTGGTCAAAAACGAAGCATACGACGTGTGGCAATCTCCCGGAAGGGTATCCTTGTTATAAAACTTCGCAATCGGCTTATTATTTTGTTTTTATTGTTTATCAATATTTTTATTATTATATAAGCAAAAAAATTTTTTGAAAATGCTTGTTTCTTGCTTTACAAAACCTTTTTTATATGGTATTATCCATTCATAACACTTTATTACGCTAAATTACTAACGCGTTAAACCGAGGTAAAAATATGAAAAAGAAAATCACCGTTATTGTTTCGATTATTTCAATAGTTTTCGTGATGGCGTTTGCGCTTGCAGCCTGCAACAAGGAAACAAAACCCGGCTACACCGCACTTCCCGCGCAAGCCGACGTGTTCAAGGAACTCAACTCTAAAACCGCCGACGTGGGCATAATGGACTTCACTATGGCAAACTATCTTCTGAACACCGACTCCGCAATGGCAAAAAAACTGATGATTGCCGACATCGAGTTTGAAAAAGAGTACTACGCCATCGCGTTCAGAAAGGCAGAAAACGGCAAATACAACGCGCTCACCGACCTTGTCAATAAGACGCTTTCCGAACTTAAAGACTACAAAACAATCGCCGAAACATACGGCATCGACGGCGCAACGCTTGACCTTGTCTACACCGCTCCCACGGGCGAAGCGGACAATACGGAACTTGACTATATCAAAAGCAAAGGCAAAATCGTCATCGGATTCACCTTGAACGCGCCCATGGCTCTCGGCGAAGGCGACAAAACGACGGGCGGTTTCGACACCGACCTTGCAAAAGCGGTCTTTGCAAAAATCAGCGAGAAAGTCGGCAAAACAATCGCGGTTGAATTCAAACTTATCGATTGGGGCAAGAAGGAGTCCGAAATGGAAGGAAAAACCATCGACTGCATCTGGAACGGTCTGACCGTAACCCCGGCGCGTGCCGAACAATGGTCTCTGACGATGAACTACCTTGAAAACAAACAATGCGCCGTCATCAGAAAAGCCGACAAGGATAAATACAACTCCTACGACGCTTTGAAAAAAGCGCGCATCGTGGCGGAAGACGGCTCGGCAGGCGAAGACGCCGCAAAAGAAATTCTCGGCATAAAATAATTAAACAAAAAAATACTTTTTCGATTTCGCCGTGCAAACGGCGAAATCTACCTTTTTTACGGACTTATAAATATGGTTTTATCGGCAGCAACAATTTCATTTTCGGAAGTGACGAGGCAACTTTTCACGGGGTTCGGGACAACGTGTCTTCTGTTTATTCTGACGCTTGTCCTGTCCGTGCCTTTGGGGCTTATCGTCTGCTTCGGCTCGATGTCGAAGTTCAAACCGCTTCAATATCTTTCAAAACTTATCGTATGGATTATCCGCGGCACGCCGCTTATGCTTCAAATCATCGTGGTATTTTACGTGCCGGGTCTTTTGTTCGATTATCCGATGCAATCGCGATTCACGGCGGTACTCGTGGCGTTTGTGATAAACTACGCCTGCTACTTTTCGGAAATTTATCGCGGCGGGATCCAGTCGATACCGCGCGGACAAACGGAAGCGGCGGCGGTCTTAGGCATGAAGAAATCGCAGGCATTCTTTTACGTAACCCTGCCGCAGGTCGTGAAGCGCATTATGCCCCCGATGTCCAACGAAATAATCACGCTTGTCAAGGACACGTCACTTGCGCGCGTCATCGGCGTTGTGGAACTCATCAAATTCAGCGAGCAAATCGTCAACAATTACGTCGTGTTGTGGCCGCTTTTCTATGCGGGCGTATTTTATCTCGTATTCAGCGGACTGCTCACTCTTCTTTTCCGCTACATCGAAAAGAAGCTGGACTATTATAAGGTATAAAAAATGGCAATTCTGGAAGTTATAAATCTGAAAAAATCGTTCGGCGCGCAGGAAGTGCTGAAAGGCATAAATTTTGAAATGGACAAAGGCGAAGTCGTGGTAATTATCGGCTCCTCGGGCAGCGGAAAGACGACGCTTCTTCGGTGCTTGAACTTTTTGGAGACCGCCGACGACGGACAAATCATCGTTGACGGCGAAACTCTTTTCGACGGCGCAAGCGACAAAAACGAAAAATACAACGACCTTCGGAAAAAACGGCTGCACTTCGGACTTGTGTTCCAGCAGTTCAATTTGTTCCCGCATATGAACGTTTTGAAAAACGTGAAAATATCTGCGGAACTACTGGCAAAAGACAAGATAAAACAGCAAATTAAGGAGTTAAAACAGCAAAAAGTGCGCGGTAAAGCGTTGAGTTTGCAAAAAAAGCAACTTAAAGAAGCCGAGTATTCGGCAATCGACGCCCGCGCGAAAGAGACTCTTTCAAAGGTCGGTCTTCTGGACAGATGCGCGGCATACCCTTGCGAACTTTCGGGCGGACAACAGCAGCGCGTCGCAATCGCAAGAGCCCTTGCGCTCTCCCCCGATATCTTGTGCTTTGACGAGCCGACGTCCGCGCTCGATCCCGAACTTACGGGCGAAGTCCTGAAAGTCATAAAGGGGCTTAAAGGCGACAGTACAATGATTATCGTAACGCACGAAATGGACTTTGCAAGAAAGGTTGCCGACCGCGTCGTGTTTATGGCGGACGGCGAAGTCGCCGAATACGGCACGCCCGACGAAATCTTCGACAATCCCAAAACCGAGAAGCTGAAAGCGTTTTTGTTGAACTCCACATCGACGTTTGAATAAATTGTAAGCGCTTTTGCTTTTCATTTTTGAAAATATTTGTATAATAACGTTTATGAACAACGTTGAAAATCACAAGAAAAACAAAGAAATCGCGACGCTTGGGATAACGCTTGCCCTTGTCGTCGTGTTGCAGGCTCTTGCGGAAATCATACAAAAATTCGGGCTGCCGATAAGTTTTGCGCTGGGGCTTATTCCCGTCTTCGTCTGCGGACAGGTTTACGGCGTGAAATTCGGCGCGATCTCGGGCGGCGTATTCGGGCTTGTAAGTTTGTTTATCGCGCTTATTTATTCGGGCAGTATTCCCATGTACGCCGTTGCGATAAACCCGCTCGTATCGGTGCTTCCGCGCATATTGTGCGGCACCGTCTGCGCGCTCGTATACAAAGGGCTGAGCAAGGCGGCGGCGAAATCGACAAAACCGCGCACCGAAAAACAAAACCGCGCCGTGAACTTTGCAATCGGCTGTTTTTCAACGATTTGCGGCGTTATCACCAACACGATATTGTTCCTTTCAATGTTTCTGGCGTTCGCGCACGGCAAAAACTACGACGGACTTGTCATAAATTTCAAGTGGCTTTTGTCAAGCGTGGTTGCAATCAACACCGTTGTCGAACTTTGCTTGTTTGCGGTAATCGTGCCGTCGATAACCGTAGTTTTGAATATTATCGAAAACAAACGTCAAGATGAAAACGGGGAAATTTAGCGATATTTTGCCTTTTCGACAGAACCCGAAAATTCGTGAGAAAAGGGGACCCCAAAAGATACTTTTGTACTTTTGGGGAAAAGGCGCACACAAGCAAAAGAGTGAGCGTTATCGCTCCCGATAACGTGATTTCAAAAGCGAAGTGTGCGACGCGTACACTAGGAATTTTCAGAACCTGCCGAGAAAAACACAATCTCATCTAAATTTCCCCGTTTTCGGGGGATTTTAACTCTCGGAAGATTTTTCAAATTAAAAACTCTCGCGATTTTGCGAGGGTTTTTTAGGTTTTATTCTTTCTCGTCGTTTGCGGCTTGTTCGTCCGATGGCGGGTTTTGTTCGTTTTTATGGGTATTTTGTTCCGTTTCGGTCGGCGCGTCCGTTTTCTTTTTGCGGCCTATCAGCTTTTCAAGTTTCGGGAAAAGCGGGGTGTAGTCGAAAACTTTGTCAAGCCCTTTCCCGATTACCGCGATTATCGGGGCGTTTATCAACGTCGTGACAATCGTCCCAAGCCCCAGGCTATGATAACTTGTCGATGCGATATTTTTCCAGTCAAAGGTATTCGCGTCCCTGAATATCGTAAGAGTAAGCACCACGGACAGCACCAGAAAAGATAAGTCGAAAACGAGTTTCACCCTGTTTATTTTCAGGGAATATCTGTCGGACAGTTCCGCAACGAAAAGTTCGTGCACCTGAAGCGGCATATACGTCCTGAAAAAGCACGCCACGCCCGCCGCCGTCATCACGTCGCCCGCGATAAGCATAATCCATTTTAAGTACGCTTCTGTGAGCACGACGTTTTTGAAAACCAACATCCACATGTCCATCACGTAGCCGTATATCACCGCCACCGCAAACGCCAGCAGGTATCGCCAGTTCACCCGTTGCACGACGGCGCACATTATAAGGAGAATCGCGCCCTGCACAAGATATTCGACCGTGCCCACCGATACTGCCCACAACGGTCTTATCGCCTCGTACACGATAAACGTCGGCGCGGCAATCATCGAAACTCCGAGATCGGCTTTCTTGCTCATCGTCACGCCAAGCGCGACAAGGAATATACCCAGCACCCACATAAGTTCCGCGGTCTTCGGGATTTTTTTAAGCGGTTTTTTCATTAGTTCACCTTAAATTTTCTCACGATATATTATCACCGCGAGGGAAAAGTTGCAAGCGATTTTCAAAGAAATATGCGCCCTTTCGGACGCATACTTTGTTTTTTGAGATGGGGCGCGGTTATTGCCACGTTCCGTTGTTGTAATTATAGGTTCTGTTTGTCACCGCCGCAACCGTCGAGTTGTCCGCGTTTACGAACACCAGCGATTTGGTAACACTGCCGGATTCGGTAAAGTGCAATATTACTTTTGCATTGATTAACATTCCTTTGTCTATTGTCAATGAACCGTTTCCTTCTATCGATTTAATGTTTGTTATTGTGGCGTTTGCTCCTACGGCAACCGTACCGGCATTATCCGACGTTACGTTTCCGCCGAGTGCGCCGTTGACGTTCATTGTGCCGTTTACAATAAGTTTCGCGTCGCCGCGTGCCGCACCGGGATACCCTTTTTCAGTAAACGATCTATCGTACATAACGAGTTTTCCGTTGACATTGTAAACACTGCCGCTTTCAACGGTAATCGTTGCGCCCGGCAATGCTTTGAACATATAACTTTGCGTAAACGTTGCGCCGTTTTTGAGCGTAATATCGGTACGACCGTCAATCGGGAAGAAAACTTTTTCGGAAGCCATTTTAACCGTTGCCTTAACTACTTTTATACTGATTGACGTGTATCCATCATTTACTTCACCGTGCAAATCGAATCTCACTCTGTCACCGCTCATCGATTTTACGATTTTGCTGTTGTTACCGACAAGTCTGAACAATCCGCTTGCCGCGTTACCTGCATCGGAAGAAATAAAAGTAAGTAATGCTTCATTAATCTGCGCTTTTAGTTTAGCTATTTTAATATCAACTTCTCCTGTTGCAATTTTTGTATATCCCTGCAACTTGCTCCCTTTGTTTATAATTACTCTTGACTGAATTGATCTTAATTCATATTGGCTGAACGGAAACATGTTCGGGGTATCTATTTTCAATTCGTTACCCAATGCTTCGCCTACACCGATTTCTCGATTGCCTACATAACGCGCAGCCGATTCGGAACCGCCCAGCCAGCCCGAAAGATACAGGTTTTCAATCACGGTCGTGTTGTTTGCGGTAATTTCGCCGTTTCCTTTGATATATCCGTACACTTCAAGCGTTGCGTTGTTGAGCGTAATCGTGCCGCCTAAACTTATTTCGCAATAGTTGCCCGATACGGCATTTTGGTTTGTCCCTGCATCGATTTTGCCGGTTTGCGCGCCGACGATAAGTTTTCCGTTGACGATAACTTCAATGCCTTCGGGGATAACGAGCGTTTTATAAAGTTGCGCAGTTCCCGTAAGCGCGGCTGTTGCATTGTAGTTGTCACTTCCGTCTTCGCCCGCGCCGATATGACCGACTGTGTCGTTCTCGTTAAACGGCAGAAGCAGCGTTACGCCCGTTTTGACGGTTTTGAATTTTACGTCGTTGTAAAGCACGCCTGCAATTTCTTGCGTTGCAAACGCCGTGTCGTTCAAGACGAAAATCGTTTGTCCGCTTGCCGCGACGTCAAGTGCGTCTTCGATTGTGTAATAGTTGTTGCCGACTTTCACGCCTTTGACCTTTACGTAAACGACGTTGTCGGACAAAGCGAAGTTGTCCGCCGTAAGCGTCGCGGTCGTTTTGTGCGTGCCGGCATCGGAAAACATATTCTTTTCAAACGTCAGGGTGTAAGGCTCCGTTACTTCGATGTTATTGTACTTCACGGTCGTGCCGATTTCGTGCGACGCGCCGTCAAAGTTAAACTCGAAAAGGTTTTGTGCGAGCGCTACCGTCGCCTTTTGAAGAACGAGCGTTACCGTCGTTGCAAAATCTTCGTAGTTGTCGGAGTCCATATTGTACTTCGCCGCGTACTCCGTCTTTGTGCAATCGGGGGTTTCGTTCGCGTCAGCCCAGGTAAATCCTTCTGCGAGCGTGTAATTTCCAAGCGTTTTGTTGGGATCGTATATGCCGGAAAGCGCTTCATGCGCGGTAACAGACGTATACGTTGCTTTTTCGATAACGATTGTTTTTGTAGTTTCGCCCGAAAGGGTATAGTTTTTGTCTTCCTTAATGGTTACCGTATAAGTGCCCGCGTTTTTGAACTCGCAAGCCTTGCCGTCTTTTGTGAATATAAGATTTGCGGTTTTGCCTTCGTACGTTGCCGTGGGCAAAGTCTGTCCCGCGGGGCTATAAACGTAGTTTTCCGCATTAGTCCAGGTGACTTCGGCAGTCTTTTTGTTTATCGTGAGTGTGCCGGTCTTGACAGTCACCGCATAATTATCGCTTGCGGTAAGTCCCGAAACGGAAATATCGTATACGCCGGCATCCGTGCCTGCGCCGCTGTAAACCGCTTCGTCCGAAAGCGTTTCACCCTCTACAAGCCCCGTGACGGTGTACGAAAATGCGGGGATTTCTTCTCCGTAAGTTATCGTGACGTCTTTAACCGTTACGGTGACCGCTATCTTGTTTATCGTAAGCGTAACATATCCGACATGCTCCGCGAGAGTTTTGTTGTCAACAACCTTAAAGTATATCTTGTACGTGCCCGCGTTTGTATATTCGGGCGAATTATTAAGCGTGCAATCGTTTTCGGTCGTGCCGTACGTTATCGTGTAGTTTTTGCTGTCGTCGGTCTTTGTGACCTTAACGCCGTGCGGCTGCCCGTCGTACGGCACCGTTACATTGGGGAAATCTATTGCGAATTCGCCGACCTCCACAAATTCAACGCTCATTTCGTACGCGATTTCGTAACATGCGGTAACGTCTTCACCCTTGGCGTTTTTAACGCTAATGAATTTGTCGAAATCGTCTGCGTTATATGTGCCTGCGACGTCCTTTGTTATCGTGACGTATCCCGATTCCGTGACGGTATCGCCCGCAACAAGTCCGATTTTTTCAAGGTGTTCCGCCTCGACCGTGTATGTTTTTCCGACCGCAACGGTCGCCGTATTATTGAGTTTTATCGTAAGCGGTTTTTGGACGACGTTGAACGTTGTGTCGGGTGCGGTAATTGCATAGTTTTTGTTTTCCGCGGCTTCTGCATTAAACACAACGCTTGCGGTATATTCGCCGATTCTTGCGCCGACCGTATAGCCGGTTTCAAGCGTGTAAGAAAGACTGTCGCCGTCAAGCACGCCATCGACTTTTGCAGACAAATCTGGCACTTTATCGCCGTAAACGATATCTTTAATTTCGTTTATCGTGATTGTCGCTGCCTTTTGTTTTACGGTGAAATCAGCCGTGTTCACGTTGATTTCGTAAAACTTCGTCTTGTCGCCCGAAATGGTTACGGCCGCCGTATACGTACCCGCATCGAGTTTTTCTTCAAATTTCGTTTTGGTAATCGTGAAGTCATCTTCCTTGTCCGAAGATTTCAACCCGCTAAAAGTATAACTTATTATTGGCGAATCTTCACCGTACGTAAGTTCGGTTTTGTCCAGCGAAACGGTTACCGTGAGCTTCGCTTGGTTAATTGTAATCGCGCCGACGGTTGTGAGTTTTATATCGTAATTCTTTTCGGGATACTTTTCGCGTAAGACCGAGATGTCCACGTTTTCGATATTATACGTGCCGACGTTATTTGCAACGTCGCCCGTTATCGAGGTCATGCCCAGGTGCAATTCGTATTTGCCGCTTTCAATCGTATACGTTTCGCCGTTTATGGCTGCGGTAAGGCTCGGCAAATTATCGCCGTAAGTCAACGTGTTATCGTCGGGCGTAACGGTGGCGGAAACTTCCGCCTTATTTATCGTTACCGTGATTTTTCCCGACGTGTAAGGGTTGTAGTTGTCGCCCCTGTACACTCTTACAAAGTAATCGTATTCGCCGCAGTCGAGCGCCGACAAATCGACGTTTTGAAGCGGGAATGTTGTGCCGTCGGTGCCGTATGTTACGACGTCGCCTTCACGATGTCCGCTTATTCCGATTTTGGCGGTTTTATCGCCGTACGTCATTGTGACGCCCGTTACCGTAATGCCCGAAATGTCCGCGCGGGATACGATAAGCGTTTCGTCTGCCGAAAAGTCTTTTCCGACAGAGCCGCAGTTTTCAATTGACGCGACGATTTTGACGTTTGCCAGATATTCGCCCGCCGCAAGGTTTTGAAGGGTGAGCGACCACTCGTCTGTCGTCGTCTCCGTCCTATAAACTTCGTTATCTTTAAGTATGGTCCAGAAGTATTCGTAAGTAACGCCCGCGTACAAAGTGGTGCCCTCGTTCGGCATTACACTAAATTCGGCGGTGTTGCTTTCCGTAAACGTGAAGTCCGCGGGGGTATTAACCGTGAATTCGCCGATTGCGGAATCCATAAGCCTTAATTTCAGCGCATACGTAAGGTCGTGCGTCGGCATTGTCAACTCCGAAAAATCGTCGATGATCGTCTTTTCCGTGTCGGATTTATCGTACCAGCCGACGTAATCAAGAATTGTATCGTCGTACGCCACGTCGTTGTCTGCCGTTTCAAAATGGCTGACGATGGGCGCGCCGTACTCGACCGCCGCCGTGTAAACCGTCGTGCCGTCAAAGTTAATAAACGTCAGTGTGTACTTTCGTTTTTCCAACTTTGCGTTGACGATAAGGTCGCTTGTGACGTTGTCGAACGATTCGTCCCATCCGACGAACTTTGCGGTTGGGGTATCAGGCGGGTTGTTCGGCGGGGTTGCGGAATCGCCGTGTTTCACTTTTTCGATTTTAAGTGTCGTTTCACCGTTTTTGAAAATAACCGTATAAAAGTTAATCTCGTACACGGCGGAAACTTCAATGTCTTCCGTCACCTTTGAAAAGTCTTTGTCCCATTTTGCAAAATGCATGCCTTCGGGCGGCGAAAGCCGGGCGGTATCGGGCGCGGTCGCGGCGGCTTCGTATTCCACCGTTTGGGTTTCAAGCACCTTTTCGCCGTCCTTAAACGTCACCGTAAACGTGTCGACGTCGTACACCGCGTTTATCGTAAGGTCGCTTGTGACCTTTGAAAAATCTTTGTCCCATTTTGAAAAAGTCTTGCCGTCCTTTTCAGGGACTTCGGGCGCGGTTACGGTATCGCCGTGTGTGACGTTTGTAAAGGTTGCAAGCACCTTTTCGCCGTCCATAAACGTTACGGTGTATTTATTGATCGTCCATTTGACGTAAACCGTATCGCCGTTTTTGACTTTGGAATCCTTTGTAAGCGGCTTCAAAAAGTCCGCGTCGCGATACAGTCTTCCGGTGTATCCTTCTTTTTGAAGACTGAGCGTGAATAAGTCGGAAAACACGACGTTTTCCTTGTAAATGCTGCCGTCTTCGTCTTGGATTTTCACAATCACTTTCGTTTGTCCGTCTTTGTCAGCCACGTTGCTTTTGTTGCATGCAAACAGCGTAACAAGCCCTATTAAGAGCACGATACACACGAGCATTGTTTTTAATCCTTTTTTGCTCATTCAACATCCTCCGCTACCACGGGATGAATTTTCATCCCTTGGTTTCCTTGGTTTTTTATGCTTTCCTGCCATGACAGGTTTCTGCTCGATTTATTATTATAAAGGTAAAATCTGAAATCGCCCGCGCCCGCAGCCTGTGGCAACATTTTGCCCTGATTTCGGATATTCTCGTCCTTGCTGTTTTCAAGCACCGAGATATTGACGTCGTACACGCCGAACTGCTTTGTTTCGTCGTTCGCTTCCGTCAGGTCAAGATACGAATAGTTATATCCGCCGCCGTAAAACGCTATGCCGCCATGGACGTATTCCGTCCCGCCGACGTTCAGGATTATATCACGGCATTCCTCCTTTACCTTCGCGACTTCTTTCATCATTTCCGCAACGTTCATCGAAAGCCACGGATTTGCATCGCCGGTAACTTCGATAAGCGTGCTGCTGTCAACGTTTGAAAGGTTTTTCCAGTCAAGCATCTTTACGTCGCCGACAATGCGAAGCGCCGACGCATACGAGGTCGCCGCGCAACCTTTCCACGTCGTTATCGTGCCGCCTAACAAGAATTCGCCCGAGAAGTGCGTTTCCATACCGACCGAGAACAACCCCGACGTTTCGAGCACCGAGTTTTTAAGCGTAACGTCGTTGATAAGATAATTGTCGTTAAAGTATTTGTCCGTCTTGTTGCTCTCGCTGTAAGGCGAATACGGATTGTTGTTTGCGCCAAGAAGTTTTCTTTGCACTTCGTCTTTTTGTTTCAGCGCGCGGTTGCTGCCGATTTTCAATATGAATTCGCGCGCGTTTGAAAGCACGCAACTTTCAATATGCACGTTTATCTTCTCATCTTGCACGTTAAACGCCGATTTGTCTTCAACAACGGGACTTCCCATTGTGGATCCGCCCGCAAAAATTCTGACGACGGTGCGACCGTTCGACACGCGGCTGTTCAACAGTTTAGCGCTTTTTGCGATTTCAAGCGTCGTGCCGACGTAGTTGAGTTTCGACAAGTTAAACTGTCCGTCTTCTTCAAGAAGGCTATCGTCGCTGCAACCTTTTAAGACGACGTTGTTTATAAGCACGTTGTCCGTCCTTACAAGGAAAGAAATGTTGTCCTGTCCTTTGACGCTTGCGGACGATATCGCGACGAAATTCAAAGGCCCTTTGAAAATTTTCGGAACCCCCGTCGCGTCCTTGCACTGCGTGAACTTGTCGGCGTTGATTTCAAAACCGTTGCCGTAAACGTGGTTTTTGAACTCGATAAGATATTGGACTTTCTTGTTTTCGTCGTTTTCGCCGATGTTATCAAGATACGTTTTGTCGTACGTGGTTGTGAATTTTTTGACGTCTTTTTTGAGTTCGTCTTCGGTCATAGCCGTGCCGTCGTTTTTGACGCCCAGCATCACGTCGCTTGTCAGCACGACGATATGCCCGGCTTCGGTCACCGTTTTCAGTTCCTCGTAATTGCCGACGTTTCTGCCGTCTTTGACCGCGCGAAGTCTGATTTTCGCGCAGATGTTCGTGCCGAAGTATTGGTTATATTCCGTCAACTGTGCGTTAAGCGTGGTAAGCCCCGTGCCCGTCGCCCTGATTTCCGCAGAAACCGCGTCGGCGTTCGTCGCCGGTTGCGCCTTGCAGGAAAAGAGCGAATTATCGTCGGAAAACGCGACGTTCATAAATTCGTCCGTGAACGTTTCGGAGCCCGCTTCCGTGACAACCCTTACGAAAATCGTCCTCGTGTCCGGTCTTCCTTTGGGGTTTTTGCCACCGATTGTCAGTATGTTTTCGATTCCGTACTCTTTCGCGCTGTCCGCAAACTCCATCGAATACACGTTGGGCACGACGCGGATTGTCTTTTCGATTTCTTTGATGACTTTTCCGTCGTGTTCGGCAGTGATTTTGATTTTGGCAAAGCCCCTTTTCGTTGCGGTAATAGTTGCAAACTGCCCGTGTTGTTCAAGGGTTATTACGTCTGCGCCGTCGATTATTTCAAAATTCACGTCCACGTCGTCATCGCTTTCGGAATATGCGACGTAGGTGACTTTCGTGTTATTTTTTTGCTTGATTTCGTCGCCTTCGCCGTCATAATACGACGTACGCACGTCAAGGTTATATTCGGTAAACTCCAAAGAGAAGTCCGTTGCGCCGACCTTTCCCGAAATTTCTTCGTCCGAAAATTCTTTGTCAAAAGACAAGGTCAATACGAATTTGTTTTCGGAAATCCTTTCGATTCCGCTTGCCGTGACTCCTTCGGGCAAAGTAAGGTCGGATATTTCAAGGGCGTCGTTTTTGCTTTCGACGAAAAGTTTTGCCGTTGTCGCTTTGTTTTTCACGGTGACTTTCGCGCCGCTGCTTTTTCCGTTGACCGCAAAGCCCGTGCTGTCGGTATCGACGTTGACCTTGACGGTCAAAACCTTTTCAAGCCCTTCTCGTCCTTCGGGACAAGTTATTCTGACCTGCGTCTCGCCCGAAAACAGCGCCTGCGCCACGCCCGTGACGGCGTTGAGTTTCAGAATGTGATTGCCGCCGATTTCTTCAAATATCCTTGTTTCGCCCGAAAGGTTTTCGGGGTACAGTTCTGCGGAAAAGACGTTTTCGCCGCCGTCTATCGAAACTACGTCGCTCGTGATTTCATCACCGTTGACTTTGGGATAAATTCTTAACACTTTCGTGGAATATGCGGAAACTATGACGCTGTCCTTAAATCCTTTTTCGGCGGAAATCGCCGTGATTTTCACCTTTCCTACGTTATCTATATGAAGTTTTCCGTCGATTATTTCAAATCCGTCGGGGGCTTCGTCGCCGCCGACGCCCGATATTTCAAACGAATATTTCTGATTCCTTGCGTTGACGGGCTGCACCTGCGCCAAAAACGCGATGGGGTCGTAATCGGCAACGTCCACGTCGATAAATCCGTCTTCGTTCTGCGTCGTGATTTGTATGCCCGTCACGGGAATGTCCGCGTAAACGCCCGCCGCTTTTCCCACGGAGAACAGCGCGATCAGAAACACAATCGGTATTATCATTATAAGCGCGATTATTTTCTTTTTCATATCAATCCCCCTCCGTTACCCTGTCAAAGCGGGCTTTAATCCCGATAAGGTAATATAAAAGCGAGCCGACAAACTCCGCCGCCGCGCACACGCTCACGAAAACGTAAGTAAACCAGCGCATATCTTTGCCCCTGACGTTCGACAATACGTTGACGAAAAGGGGTATTCCGCCAAGAATCATCGCGGACACAAGCCCCAGCACGACGATTATCGACACGTTGTTGTTGCTTTCCCTCACGACGTTGTCTTCTTCCAGCGAAAACTGCGGACTGTTCAAATCCTTTCTTGTGGCGTACAGTATCTGCGACAACGCCATCATCGCGCCGACGAAAAACACGAATACGCCTTCGCCCGCCGACACGTATTTCTTTGCAAGAAGCACCGTCGCCGCAATGCCGACGGATATGACCGCCACCGCAAAACTGAGTGCGATTTTCGCGCCCATAATCTCGTTTATCGAAAGCGGCAACGTCTTTTCGACATAAAACGATTTCCCGTCGCGGCTGACGTTCGTCGCGCAGAACGTGTTCGTAAGCGCGCCGAAAAGCACCGTGAGCAAAATCGCCAGCTCGAAATCGCTCTGAATGTAAACGAGCGACGTCAGGAAGTTTTTGCCGATGCCCATACAAAAATATACCATAAGCGGCATTATCGCCGCCACCGTGAAGTACTGCACCGCGTAATCGGGCGTGAACAGCACGAGATTGAATTCCTTTTTCAAAAGACTTAAAAACGGCGGGAGTTTTCTTGCCGCGGATTTTTTTGCAAAAATCATTATTGCGCCCGCCGTCGCGCGCGTTTTCATCGCCTTGTTGTACAAAAGCGACGTTATGAGAATGCCGATTGCGCCCGTCGCGACGGTTATCGCCACGATTATCCCCAGGTTTTTCCAGACGTCCGTTTTCAGTGTGAACGCCGCGATAAAGTTTGCGGGGACAAGGTTTTTCGTCACCGAAATTATCGTTGTCATCGTCTTTTCGGAAAAGAAAAACTTGATTTCGCCCGTTGACATAAGGGTTTTTAAGAAGTCGAGCACCGTCGCATAGCAATAAAACAGCGCGAAAAGCACCAGCGTTACTATCACAAGCAGGCAAACGTACTTCGACGAGAAAAACTTTTTGACGTAATAATACGGCATCGCAAGCACGCTCGACACCGAAAGCGACATAACGGGAATAATAAACGCCGCAAGCAGCCCGAGGATCACGTATCCCGCGCCCTGCTTCGTCACGCTTGCGAACACCGCCACGAACGGCACGAGAATCACAAACGCCGACAACACCTGTTTTGCGTAAATGAAAATGATTTTTGAGTACAGTACGTCTGACGCCTTTACGGGAAGAGTCTGGATAATCATTCTGTCGTCGCTTTCAAAAATCGCGCGGTTTATTGCTACGACGCCGCCGATAACGTCGACCACGAAAACGAATTCATACACGAACGTCATTATTTCATATTGCCGCGCGCGCACGTCGCGTACGCCGTTGAGCCTGATTTCGGTATATTTCGCGACAAACGCGCCGAACACCTCGATAACGACGTACATAATAAACGCCGTCATCACAAGCGTAAGCAACGCGCCGACGATATCGATGCGTTTTTTGTCACGCTTGAAATAAGACAACTTTTCGGTCATCTGTTTTTTCAGAAGTACGCCCAGCATCAGTCTTCCTTATTAGTATCGTAATACTTTTCGATAAGTTCGTCGCCGTCGAATTTGTCCTTTCCGGTGACGATGATTTTTTTGAGTTCGCCCGCGGCAATTATAATCACCCTGTCGCAAACCCTTTCCACGACGTCGAGATTGTGCGACGAAAACAAAATGGTTTTGCCCGTCTGCACGTACTCGCGCATATAGTTTATGACGGAGTTCTGCGTGCGGGGATCGAGACCGAGCATCGGCTCGTCAAGAAGCCACAGCCGCGGCTCGTGAATGAGCGAACCCATCATACATATTTTCTGTTTCATTCCGTGGGAGTATCCCGAAATAAGTTTGTTTATGCTGTCGCCGAGTTTGAATACCCCTTCCAACTCCTTGATTTTCTCGTCGCGCTTTTCATACGGCACGCCGTAAACGTCGCTCATGAACGACAGATATTGCATACCCGTCATTTTTGTGAACACCGTGTGATTGTCGGTGACAAAAGAAAAATTGCGTTTTGCATCCACGGGATTTTTCGACACGTCGTACCCCGACACGGTTATCGTGCCGGAACTTAACGGAATCATTCCCGTGATACATTTAAGAGTGGTGGATTTTCCTGCGCCGTTTGCGCCAAGGATACCGACGACTTCCCCTTCCGCACAAGAAAAAGAGATGTCTTTTACGGCATAATCGGATTTTTTGCCGTACTTTTTGAAAAGATTTTTTACTTCAAGGGGCAACGAACCGTCGATCGGCGTGCCAAGTGTTTTTTTACTATTTTTCATTGTATCTCTTATCTTCAAGTAATATATCGCGTATGCACGCGTGCGTGTTCTAATAAAAATTATTAGATACCTTATCATATATCCAAAAAACATATTTGTCAACGATAAAACCGCCCGAAACGCCTTTTGTTTCGTTATTCAACTTTTTGTATAGTATTTGCAAAAAATAAATATCGCCGCTCTTGACAAATAAAAAATATGGTTTTATACTATATTTACATACCCCCATAGGGTATATTGAAAATTAACGGAGAATAGCAAAATGGAAAACGTAAAATGCGCCGAAATGTCGTGCGTCGATTGCTGCCGTAAGAAGCACACGCCGCGCGACGAAAAATCTCTCAAATGCCTGAACGACAGGTTAAACCGCATAATCGGACAGTTAAACGGCATAAAAAATATGTTGAACGACAATCGTTATTGCGGCGACATACTCGTGCAGTTGTCCGCCGCCGAAAGCGCGCTGTCGGCATTCGGGTATGAAATTCTGTCCGACCATTTCAAAACCTGCGTCGTCGAAAACGTGAAAGACGGAAACACCTCAATCCTTGACGAGGCGGTTGAACTCATTAAAAAACTGAAATAGTTAAATTATGGAAAAACTTAAATTCAACGTTTACGGTATGAGTTGCTCGGCGTGCTCCGCGCGCGTCGATAAGGTCGTAAGGGAACTTGACGGCGTAAAAGACGTCGCCGTGAACCTTCTCACAAATCAGATGACCGTCGACTTTGACGAGCCTGCCACTGTCGAAAAAATCGAACGTGCCGTTTCGGGCGCGGGGTATAAAGCCGCTCTTTTTAACGATAAATCGCAAAAAAAGGAAAAAGTCAATCCGCTTATCCGCTCGATAATCCGCCTTGCCGTGTCCGCCGTCCTGCTTATCCCCCTTATGTACGTGTCGATGGGCGGCGTTATGTTCGGCTGGGATATGGGTGCGCTGAACGGCAACCCGATGGGTATCGCTATATACGAACTTGTGTTCTCTTTCGTCATACTTGTCATCAACGGAAAGTTTTTCGTGAGCGGCACAAAGGCGATTTTCCACCGCGCGCCGAATATGGATACTCTTGTGTCGATGGGCAGCGGCATTTCTTTCGTATACAGCGTCGCGCTTATGATCCGCGCAGGCGTAAATACCGCATATCTTCATCATCTTCCGCACACCTTGTACTTTGAGTCGGCGGCGATGATACTTGTACTTATCACCCTTGGAAAAACGCTGGAAATTTACAGCAAAGGAAAAACCACGTCCGCGATAAAAGGGTTGATGAACCTTGCCCCCGAAACCGCAAGGGTTATTAAGGACGGCGAAGAAAAAGAAATTCCGCTGTCTTCACTTTCGACGGGCGACGCGTTTGTCGTACGCCCCGGCGAGAACTTCCCCGCGGATGGCGTAATATTGTCGGGGAGCGGCTCCGTCAACGAATCGGCGGTAACGGGCGAAAGTATGCCCGTCGATAAATCCGTCGGCGATAAGGTTATTTCCGGCACGACGAACGTCAACGGCTTTATCACCGCAAAAGCCACTTCCGTCGGCGGAGATTCCACGCTCGGGCGCATCGTCAAACTTGTGCAGGACGCGTCCGCTTCAAAAGCCCCGATTGCAAAAACGGCAGATAAAGTGTCCGGAATATTCGTGCCAAGCGTCATTTGCGTCGCAATCGTTACTTTTATCGTGTGGATTGCCGTCACGAAAAACTTTGCGACTTCCCTTACGCACGCAATATCCGTGCTTGTCATAAGTTGCCCGTGCGCCTTAGGTCTTGCAACCCCCGTCGCCATTATGGTCGGCAGCGGAAAAGGCGCGAAAAACGGACTTTTGTTCAAGACTGCAACCGCCCTTGAAGAAGCGGGAAAAACAGATATCGTCGTTTTGGACAAGACGGGCACCATAACAAAAGGCACGCCTGTCGTCACCGACGTTTCGGCTTTGTCGGGTGAGTCCGAAGAAGAAATTATCGCGCTTGCCGCAAGCCTTGAAAAAGGCAGTTCGCACCCGCTTGCGACGGCGATCGTGCGCTTTTCGGAAGAAAAAAACATAACGGTTTTCACCCCGGAAAAGTTTGAAAACCTTTTGGGACACGGCGTGAAAGGAATCGTGAGCGGCGACGAAATCGTCATCGGAAACGCCGCCCTTATGAAAGATATCGGCGCGGCGGCAAACGACGCTTTCCCGACAGGCGAAAAGTTCGCGCGGGACGGCAAAACCCCGTTGTACGTTGCGAAAAACAATAAAATTATCGGCGTAATCGCCGTGTCGGACGAGCTGAAATCAGATAGCGCGGGCGCGATAAAACGAATGAAAGAACAAGGTCTGTTCGTAACCATGCTTACGGGCGACAACGCGCTCAGCGCAAATGCGGTTGCAAAAACCTGCGACGTCGACTGCGTTATCCCGGACGTTCTTCCCGACGAAAAAGACGCCGTTTTGTCAAACCTTCAAAAGTACGGAAAGGTTGTCATGGTCGGCGACGGAATCAACGACGCTCCCGCCCTTACCCGCGCGGACGTCGGCATTGCAATCGGCGCGGGCACCGACGTCGCAATCGACAGCGCGGACGTCGTGCTGATGAAGTCGGAACTTTCGGACGTGCCGCGCGCGATAAGCCTTTCCCGTCGCACCCTTCTGAATATCCGCGAAAACCTGTTCTGGGCGTTTATTTACAACGTCGTGTGTATTCCCATCGCCGCAGGCGTGTTCTCTCCGCTCGGCGTTACGCTGAATCCCATGTGGGGCGCGGCGGCAATGAGCCTTTCAAGCGTATGCGTCGTGCTGAACGCGTTAAGACTTAATCTTATCAACCTTGACAAGCCCGTAAAACACAGGAAAAAAGTCGTGAAAATCGACGTGAACGATATTTCAAAAACCAAAAACACCGAAATTAAAAAAGGAGAACAAAGTATGAAAAAAACGTTGAAAATCGAAGGTATGATGTGCGCGCATTGCGTGGCTCACGTGAAATCCGCCCTGCAAAAAGTCGACGGCGTCAAAGACGTCGAAGTGTCGCTTGAAAACAAAACGGCGGTCGTAACGCTTTCGTCGGACGTAAACAACGACGTGTTGAAATCCGCGGTAACAAACGAAGGCTACGAAGTCGTCGAAATAAAATAAAACCGCCAAAAACCACTTTCTTGTCAAAAACAAAACTTTGATGCGACGATTTTGAAAGATAAACGCCAAAAAAAGAAGGGATAACGCTTTTTGCGTTATCCCTTCTTTTATTCCGAAAGTTCCGTCCACTCGGTTATCAGTGGATCAAGTTTTTCTTCAATCGTTTTTATTTCTTCTTCGACCGCCATTACTTTTTTGTAGTCGGTGTTGACGGTTTCGTCGTCGAATTTTGCCTGCACCCGGCTTAGTTCTTCTTCAAGCGCGGTGATCTTTTTTTCCAAAAACTCAACGCGGTGTTTGCGCCGTGCTTCTTCCTTACTTTCGACGTAGCGTTCCCCGCCGGTTTTTTTGGTCTTTTCGGGCTTTTCCTTTGCGACTTCTTCCGCGGTTTCTTTTTCTCTTTCTTCGTACTCGTCGAAAGTGCCGTCGAAGTATCTCACCCCGCCGTTTTCAAACACGATAAGGCTTTTTGCAACGCGGTTTATAAGATACCTGTCGTGCGACACGACGATGACCGTGCCCGAAAAATCCATCAGAAGTTTTTCAAGGGTTTCCTTGCCGATGATGTCCATGTGGTTGGTCGGCTCGTCGAGAATCAGGAAGTTGGGACGACGGCGGAATATTTTTGAAAGCGCAAGGCGCACCTTTTCGCCGCCCGACAAATCTTTGACGCACTTGAAAACGTCGTCTCCCGAAAGCAAGAATCCGCCCAGCGTTTTTCGTATTTCCCCGTCGTTAAGTTCCGGAAATTCCGCACGGAAGTCTTCAAGGACGCTCAACTCGCTTTTCGTTGCGGCAATGGTCTGGTCGAAGTACCCGACGCGCGTTTTAACGCCGAATCGGACGTCGCCCGAAAGCGGCGGAATAAGCCCCGTTATCGTTTTAAGTAACGTAGATTTGCCCGTGCCGTTGCTGCCGATCACGCCGATTTTCTGTCCCTTTTCGACGGCAAGCGAGATTTCGCCCAACGGTTTATCGTATCCGAAAACAAGGTCTTTCACAAACAGCGCGTCCCTGACGCTTTCGTACTCGGGCTGGAAAGACGATGCAAACGTCGAGGTGTCGAAGCGGCGCGGGGTTTCGACAGTACCAAGCCTTTCGATTTCTTTCAGTTTCGACTGCGCCATTGCGGCTTTCGTCGCCTTGTAGCGGAATTTTTCGACAATTTTTCGGAGCCTGTCGATTTCGGCGGATTTCCATTTTGCGTCTTTAAGCGCCTTTTCGTACGCCTGTTGTTTTTGCGCCAAAAACGCCGTGTAGTTGCCCTTGTATCTTGTCGTGACGCCGTACTCGATTTCGTAAACGACGCCGACGATGCGGTCCAAAAACATACGGTCGTGCGACACGATGACGACCGAATTTTTATAGTTTTTAAGGTATCCTTCCAGCCACTCCACCGCGGTAATGTCAAGATGGTTCGTGGGCTCGTCCAGAAGTAAAACGTCAGGTTTTTCAAGCAGCAGTTTCATAAGCGCGATTTTTGTGCGCTGTCCGCCCGAAAAGCACGAAAGTTTTTTGTCAAGGTCTTCGGCGGAAAACCCGAATTTGCTCACCGCCGTCAGATATTCCTTTTTATAAAGGTATCCGCCGATATTTTCAAACCTTTCCATTGCGCGCGAGTACGCGCCGACGTTTTCGTCCGACGGATTTTCGCTCATTTTGTCAAGAAGGTTCTGCAATTTGTTTTCAAGCCCGACGACGTCCTTATACGCCGACAATATTTCCTGTCGGAGAGTCAGTTCGTCGTTCAAAGACACCTGTTGAAGATATCCGATTTTCGGCGCGCCCGATATCGAAAACGAGAATTTTTCGTCGCCGGTGCCGGACACAAGCGGCACTTCCCCGCTAATACACTTCAATATGCTGGTTTTTCCGGAGCCGTTCCTGCCGACAAGCGCGATTTTTTCCTTGTCCGACACCGAAAAATTTATTTCGGAAAGCACCGTATTGCCGTCGTACTCGACGGAGCCGTTGATAATCTCGATTCTCATACGTCCGATTATACAAAACTTTTGTTAATTTGTCATTCGTTATGAACACAAGATAATAACGCGCTCTTTACATATTTTAAAATCGGTGCTATAATCCTATCAAACGAGGTAATGGTATTTATATGGTCGGTTTAACGTCAAACAATTTAATGAACCTTAGCATGGCGGAACGCTTCGATAAGTTCAGGGAGAAGGGCTTCGGCTCGGTCATGATATGGCTCGGCCCCGACGCCAAAGAATCCGCGGACGAACGCGCCACCCTTGCCGAACGCGCCGGGCTTTTCATTGAAAACTTCCATTTAAGCTGCGACCACCTGAACGAAATGTGGATCGACTGCAAGGAAGGGGACGAACGCATTTCCCGCTTTAAGGACGAAATTGCGGCAGCCTCGAAACACGGCGTGAAAACGGTTGTCTGCCACCTGACGCACGGCGATTTTCCGCCTTTTGTGTCGACAATCGGCACGAATCGTATCGAAGACCTTGTGAAATTTGCGGAAAACGCAAACGTGAAACTTGCGTTTGAAAACGTCATCACGAAAGACCACGTCACCTACGTTCTGGAAAATTTCAAGTCGCCTTACGTCGGGCTTTGCTATGACGTCGGACACGACCACTACTGGCGCGTTCAGGATTGGCTGGGGCTTTTCGGCGACAGGGTTTTCGCCCTGCACCTGCACGACAATTTCGCCGATAAGGATTCCCATTTCATACCCTTTGACGGCAGCATCGACTGGCAGTACACGCTGCCCCGCCTTGCGAAAACGAGTTACCGCGGCACGACTACGCTTGAAACGAAGGACGCCGCCTACGTTTACGACGCCTCGCCCGATAAATATCTGGAACACGCGTTAAGCGTCGGCAACTATATCGACAAATTCCTTGAAAACAACCGCTGAACGGCAAAATAAAAAACACAAAACCGCGTTGGTTTTGTGTTTTCTTTTTGATTTTTTGGTTGGGTTTTCTTTTTTTCGGTGTTATTGACCGATGACGGCTTTGATACGCCTGACTCCCGCGGAACTTGACTGTTCTTTCGTGATTTTGAAAGATTTTAAGTCGCCCGTGTTGTTTGCGTGCGGTCCGCCGCAAATTTCCTTGCTGAAATCGCCGATGGTATAAACTTTTACCTTTTCGCCGTACTTGTTGTCGAAGATACCGATTGCGCCCTGCGCTTTCGCTTCGTCAACGGTCATTTCTTCGCACACGACGGGGATATTCTTTTTGATTTGTTCGTTGACAAGGTCTTCAACCGCCTTTATTTCGTCCGCCGTCATTGCACGGTCGAAACCGAAGTCGAACCTTAATCTTTCGGCAGTGATATTGCTGCCACGCTGACGCGCCTCTCCGCCCAGAACTTTCATAAGAGCGGAATGTAAAAGGTGCGTTGCTGTGTGGAGTTTTGCGGTTTCTTCGGAATTGTCCGCAAGCCCGCCGTGGAATTTCTGTTCTGCGCCCGCCTGCGATTTTTTCTGATGTTCCTTGAACGCATCTTCGTATCCTTGTACGTCGACTTCGAACCCGTTTTCGTGCGCGAGTTCTTCCGTCATCTCGATGGGGAATCCGAAAGTATCGTAAAGACGGAACGCGGTTTTTCCGCTTATCGTCTTTGTGGGAATGTGCGTGATGACCTTTTCAAACTCCTTCAAACCTTGTTGCAAAGTGTTGGAGAATCTGATTTCTTCCTTGTCAAGTTCCGACACAATCCTGTCTTTATTGGTCAAAAGATACTGATAAACGTCCTGATATTGCGAAATATACTGTTCCGCAATTTTGGAAAGCGAACGCTCGGGAAGGTCGATGATGCGTCCGAAACGCACCGCACGACGGATAAGTCTTCTCAAAATATAGCCTTGGTCAACGTTGCTTGGCACAATGCCTTTCACGTCGCCGATAAGGAAGGTCGAGGTGCGGATATGATCGGCGATTATTCGCATCGCTTTCGTGACGGTTTCGCTTTCGTCGTACTTGTGTCCCGAAAGATTTTCGATGAGCGCGATTGCGGGTTTGAACAAGTCGGTTTCATAAACCGATTTGTATCCGTTCAGAATGCAAAGCATACGTTCAAGCCCCATTCCCTCGTCGACGTTCTTTTGTTTAAGCGGCGAGAAGGTGCCGTCGGCGTTTTTGAAGTATTGCATAAAGACGTCGTTGCCGATTTCGACGTACTTGCCGCAGTCGCACGCGGGCGAACATTCGTCCGAACATTTGGGTTTTCCCGTGTCGATGAACATTTCGGTGTCGGGACCGCAAGGACCGGTAACGCCGGCGGGACCCCACCAGTTGTTTTCTTTCGGAAGGAAGAAAATGCGGTCTTCGGGGACGCCCATCTTTTTCCAGAATTCCGCGCTTTCGTCGTCGCGGGGGCAGTCTTCGTCGCCCTTGAAAACGGTAACCGCGAATTTGTCTTTGTCAAATTCCAGCCGGTTCAGCAAAAAGTCGTACGAGCAGGAAATTGCGTATTCCTTGAAGTAATCTCCGAGCGACCATCTGCCCAGCATTTCAAAAAACGTGCAGTGCGTCGGATCGCCGACTTCTTCGATATCGCCCGTGCGGACGCAGATTTGCACGTCGGTCAGACGGTTGCCCGCAGGGTGTTTTTCGCCGAGAAGGTACGGCACGAGGGGGTGCATGCCCGCCGTCGTGAACAATACCGTCGGATCGTTTTCGGGGATAAGCGACGCGCTGGAAATAACGGCGTGTCCCTTTGATTTGTAGTAGTCGAGATAAATTTTGCGAAGTTCGCTGCTTGTAAGATTTTTCATAAATATCCTTAAATTAAATTATCTTCTGATAAATTGCCCTGAACCCGTGCGGCAATACGCCGAGTTTGATGAGATAGCCTTCCGCGCCGTCGCCCTCGCTGACGGTGAGTTTGTCCGCGCCGAGATATTTCAGAATAAGCGAATACATGAGTATGCCTGGGGCGATGATGTCTGCGCGCTTTTCGGGGAGTCCTTTCACGTGGCGGCGTTCTTCCATCGTCATTTTGCTGATTTTGTCATACATGTTTTCGATGTCGGCAAGCGTCAGCACCGAGCCGTTGACGACGTTCGGATCGTATTTTTCAAGTTGGTTTTTCATCGCTGCCATCGTGGATATCGTGCCTCCGATTGCGATGACGTTGTCAAACGGCGGAATTTCGCCGTATCCCATAAGACAGTCGTTGATGAACGGCGTCATTTCAATTTTTTCGCGCTCGATTGCGGAAAGCCTGACGATGCCGTACGGCAAACTTTTGGAATATAATATGTTTTCGCCGTCGCCGACCGAAACTTCGGTGCTTGCTCCGCCCATGTCGATAACGCAGCATCTGCCTTTCGTGCTTGCGCCCAAGAACCCGATTTCCGCCTCGGTCTTTTTGTCCAGAATGTCGATTTCAAGCCCGCAAAGTTCCCTGACTCTGTCGACGAACCTGTATTTGTTTTTCGCGGAGCGCACCGCTTCCGTCGCGTAGGCATAAACGTCTTCCGCGCCGTTTTGCATCGCAACGAAATAATACTCCGCAACGGCCTGAGCCGTACGTTCGATACTGACGGGTTGCAACGTGTTCATCTCGTCCATATTCTCGGCAAGACGCGTCGTGTTCACCCTTTTTTCGACCTTTTCGCCGTCCGTCATCATAAGCCTTACGGACGTGCTGCCTATGTCGATTACTCCGAATAACATAAGTCCCTCACTAAAATAATACAACTATTATAAACAAGTAATAAGAGTTTGTCAATTTATGAAAACTCAATGCATACATTGTTTTTATGGAAAACGAAAAAAGAGGAGCGCTCGCGCTCGAAAACGACCGCCTGACCGTTACGTCCGTTTCAAAAGTGATTTCGTCGGGCGACAAGTCGATTGTATTGATGCAAAACAAGGAAACGTTGACAATCACGGGCGAAGGGCTTTCCGTCACCGAAATCAACCTTGACTCGGGACGGCTTTCGGCAACCGGCAGAGTGAAAGAAATCAGGTTTTCGGAAACGCTCACGAAGGCGGGACTTATCAAAAAGATTTTCAAATGACGCACTCGATAATTTCCGAAAGTTTTATCTTTCTTTCGATGATTCTTTGCGGAATGACGTCGGGCGTGCTTTACGCCCTGCTTCGCGGATTGCGGAAAGTCGTGAGAAAGAAGTTTTTCGCGTTCTTTTCCGACGTTATTTTTACGGCGGCAACGCTTGCAATGCTGTTTTTCGCGCTTGAAAAAACCTGCGGCGGTAACATAAGATTTTACCAAATCGCAGGCTTTATTGCGGGATTTTGTATTGTTGAACTGTTATTTGCGCTGATTACGCAGCGGCGCCAATCATAATCACCAGAACGTTTGAGCGTATTATCGCATAGCTGTATCCTTCAAGCCCGCGCCCGGACGCTTTCATCGCTTCTTTTGCGTAATTCTTCGCCGCGTCCTTGGTTAAGGAAAACGCAAATTCAAACTCCACAATCGTCGATTTCGGGAGCGTTTTCAACGCGCGCGCCATTTGCTGTGCCGCAAGATTTCTGTTTGTGATGACGTAATTGTATTCCGTGCCGCTTGACGTATAAGTTTCGTGCGCGTAATAATCGAATTTTCCTTCCGCTTTCGGGTAATCGTGTCCCGGGTTTTCGTCGTGAGTGTTTTTCACTTCGTCATCGGACAACAGGAAGTAGGCGTGCGACAAAAATTCCTTGCTGTCGTCGCCGACGTCGCCCCAGGTCGTGTCGACGAAATACCACTCCTTGTCCCCCGTGCCGTTAAGGTCAAGCAGGACTTTGTTCCAGGCGTGTCCGCCGAAGTTTTTGCCGTCGCTTGACGCTTTGCCGCTGATACGTACGGCGGTGATACCCTCGATTCCGCACATTAAAACGAACGCTTTCGACTTCCCGTCGCAGACGGCGTGCATATCTTTTTTATAAAACTTATCAAGGAATATCCCTTCAAGGTAATATCCGTAATATTTCATTTTTTCGTTAAGGCTGAGATTTCCGCTTACATATTTATCTTCGGCGTTTGCACAGTCGTGGTCGTAGCGCACGTTGTAGATTATGTAGTCGTAGATTGCGTGGACTTTTTCGTATTCGCTCATTTCGTCGGACACGATATAAGACAGCGCGTCTTTCGCGTTATCGTATATTTGTTTGAGATTTTCGGCTTGCGAACCCATAAACACGGGCTTGTAGCCCCACGCCACCGCCTTGTAAAGCATGTTGCTGGTCGACACGCTCATCGTTTCTTTCACGCTGTCGATATAAAAGTTTCTTGTTTTCTTTACGTTGTCGTAATGGGGTTTCGAATACGTATTTTGCACGGCGTCGCCAAAGCCGTCGGGCGCGTCGTACTCGGGCGAATTGACCGTCTCGATAAGACCTGCCTCGTCGGCGAAGAACCTGAATTTTATCGTGAACTCGTTGCCGCTCGTTTCAAGCGAATATCCCGGGATAATGCCCGACTCTTCAACGCAATCCCTGACTTCGGACACGTCTTTTTTCACGGTTTCGGGCGTCGAGTATCCCGCGTAAAACGTGATTTCCGCGATTTTGTTTTCCAGAACGAAAAGGATAAGGTTTTTAAGTTCTTCCTTGGACGTTATATATCTGTTTTGCGCGTATCCGCCGTAGTCGTGGAAGTGCGAGGCGTAGTACCACGCTTCGTCGTTTTCCGAAAGATATACGATAGTTTTTGTTTTCGTGATTTTGTTTATTTCCGCCGTTACCTTATGTTCGCCGCGGTTCGTCGGCTTAAACGAAAAGGTTTTGCCCGTCGAATAATACTTGTCGTTGACGTACCATTTGACGCTTTCAACGTCGGCTTTTGCGGGCGAAAGAGTTGCCGTGAACGTTACCGTTTCCGCCGTGGTCTGGCTGAGATTTCCTGTCACACCGACTTCGATATGGTTTGCGGCAACGTTGTCCTTGACGACGAAATTAACTTCGCGGCTTACTTCGCCCACAACGACTTTTAAGGTGAATGCCCCTTCTTTTCCGATTGCGGCAATCGTATCGTTGACCTCGCCTATGCCTTTTGAAGGGATTGTTTCAAGAGTCGTCGTGGAAATCAAATTCCCGTCTTCGTCGTAAACGTACGCCGTCGCGGTTTTGCCGAGAAGCGAGTTGTCGAAATATCTTGCGCGCACGACGATTTTTTCTTCCGTACCGACGCGATATTTGTCAAGATATACAAGAAGTTCCTTGTCGGCGCAGAATCCAACGGTTGCGGATTTTCCGTCCGCCGTTACGGTGGCAAAATATATTTCGCCCGGGCTTGGAAGATACGACGCGGTTTTACCGCTTGCCGTTGCGACTTCTTTGCCCGCGCCGTTCGTGAATTTCCACGAAATGACGGTGGCGGGGTTCGTGCCGTCGTTGAGCGTTGCGGAAAAATCGACTCTTTTCGGCGTTTCGCCAGATTGCAACAACTGATATTGATTTTCAACGCCGATTTTTACCGTTGAAACGTCGGCGTAATCGACGTTTACTTTGAGTTCCGCCGTGTCGCCTTTGCCGTTGGTTGCGGTAATCGTGACCGCGGTCTGGGTTTTCCCGACGGCTTTTATGCTTGTCCGCCCGTATATTTCGACCTTTGTTTTGTCCGACGTGGACAAAGTGAACTCGTCGGTGCGCCCGTTACTGAGCGTTACGTCGTACGTTTCGCCGATTTTCAGCGTTATCTCGCTTTCGGACAGCGCAAACTTCCCTTCCGGGTGTAAAATTCCTTGTATAAGACTGCATCCGCAAAGCGCGGCGCAAAGAAGCGCGACAACCGCGGCAATCAGCGTTATTTTTAAAAATCTTTTGTTTTTCATAGTAAATATATTTTATACTAATCTTGTTAAAAGGTCAATACGTATTTTTTCTTGTTAAAGCCACTTCGATGTGATATAATCGGTCTTATGCAAGATACCATTCCTTTTCTTACGACGATAATCACAAAAGCCGAAGCGGATGAGATGAATCCGCTTGTTCTCGCTTTCGTCGGCGACTCCGTACAACAACTGTACGTCAGAACGCGGCTTGCCCTTTCGTCCGACAAAAAATCGGGCGCGCTCCATAAACTCGCAACCAAGGAAATCAAGGCGGAAGCGCAGGCGGATAAAATCGAAAAACTGCTGCCGTGTCTTTCGGAAGAAGAAGTCGCGGTTTACAAGCGCGCAAGAAACGCGCATTATTCGTCGTCGGCAAAAAACGCAAGTATCGGCGACTACAAAAAAGCAAGCGGATTCGAGGCTCTTCTCGGATACCTGTATCTCACGGGAAAACACGACCGCCTGAACGAATTGCTTTCAATCGAATAAGGAGAAATCATGTTAATTACGGGAAAAAACGCAGTGTATGAGGCGTTGCGCTCCGACGCAACCGTTGAAAAACTTTACGTGCAAAGAGGCGAAACGACGGGCGTCGTAAAAAACATAATCGCCCTTGCAAAAGAAAAGAAAATCGTCGTGTCCGTCGTCGATAAAACCGCGCTCGACCGCATCACGCAAAACGCAAAACATCAGGGAGTCGCGCTTACTCAGACGGAGTTTGTTTATTCGTCTTTGGACGACATTTTGTCTTTTGCGAAATCGAAAGACGAGCCGCCCTTTATCGTGATTCTGGACGAACTTTCGGACCCCCACAATCTCGGCAGCATTATCCGTACGGCGGAGTGCGCGGGCGTACACGGGATCGTCATCGGAAAGCACCGCGGCGTTACCGTGAACGACACCGTTTTAAGGTGCTCCGCAGGCGCGGCGGAACACGTGAAAATCGCGAAAGTTACCAACGTCAACGACGCGATAAATTATCTTAAATCGCAAAATGTGTATGTTTATTGCGCGGATATGGACGGTGAACCTATGTATCGTGCAAATCTTACCGGCGCAATCGCATTGCTTGTCGGCGGCGAGGACAGCGGCGTAAAACGCCTTTCAAAAGAACTTGCCGACGGCGTAATCTCCATTCCGATGAGCGGAAAAATCAACAGTCTGAACGCCTCGGTTGCCGCCGCCGTCGTGATTTACGAAAAGGTACGACAGGACAGAAAATGACATACGAAACTTTGCCCGACGAGGAACTTGCAAAACGCGCGCAGTCAAACGACTCCGCCGCCGTAAACGAACTGCTGCATCGTCATAAATCGCTGGTCAACAAGGCGGTGCGCCGCTTCTTTTTGCCGTCGGGCGACACCGACGATCTTGTGCAGGAAGGAATGGTCGCGCTGTTCAACGCGATTATGAATTACGACGAAAAAGCCGGCGCGAGTTTCACAACGTTCGCCTACATCTGCGTCAGAAAAAGAATCATCGGGTTAATCAGGAAATCTTCAAGCGGGAAAAATCGCGCGCTTAATGACAGCGTGCCGCTTGACGACGTCGAAATCGCGTCAGGCAATCCCGAAACCGTTTATATCGAAGAGGAGCGGGAAACCCTTTTAATGCGGGAAATCGAAAGCGTTTTGTCGGAAGAAGAACAGCGGATTTTTTACGCTTATCTTGACGGCGACTCGTATCGGGAAATCGCCGCCTCTCTTTCGGTTTCCACAAAAAAAGTCGACAACACCATGCAAAAAATAAGAAAATCGCTGAAAAAATCGTTAAATCGCTGACTTTTTCGCCGATTTTCGCTTTACATAAATGAATAAATTATTTATAATAATTGCACGTTGATATATTATCAACGAATTTCCTTGCCTGTTTAAGCAGGCCACAAAGTCCACAAGGAGGTATAAAAAGATGAACAAGTATGAAATCCTTTACATCATCGACAATGACGTTTCGGAAGAAGACAAGGCTGCTCTCGTCGACAGGTTCTCGGACCTCGTCGTAAAGCTCGGCGGCACCGTTGACGGCATTGACAAGTGGGGTACCCGCAAATATGCATATCCCATCAACGATAAGAACGAAGGCTACTACGTCTTGATGAACTTTACGGCAGACGCATCCGCTCCCGCCGAAATCGATCGTCAGATGAAAATCACAGACGCAATCGTACGTCAGATGATTATCCGCAAATAACCGCATAAGGGGTCATTTATGAACAAAGTATTTTTAATCGGTAATTTAACAAAGAATCCCGAACTCACCAACACCGGCTCGGGCATTCCCGTTTGCAGATTCACGCTTGCCGTGTCGCGCAGATTTTCCAACAGCGACGGCGTAAGAGATACCGACTTCCTTCCCGTTGTCGTATGGAGAACGCAGGCGGAACATTGCAACAAATACTTGAAAAAAGGCAGTAAAGCGGCCGTATCCGGATCGGTTCAGACCCGCAGTTACGACGCTCCCGACGGAAGCCGCAGATACGTCACCGAAATCGTTGCCGACGAGGTTCAGTTCCTCAGCACCAAGGCCGAAGACGAATCCGCCTCGAACGACGGCGTGTTCGACGACCTTAAAGCCGTTGACGAAAATCTGCCCTTCTGATTTTCGCCCGTATATAGGGCTCAATAATTAAGAGGTATATTAAAATGAGTGAAGAAGTAAAACGCCCCGTTCAGGGCGGCAAAAGAATTCCCAAAAAGAAAGTCTGCCAATTCTGCGTCGATAAGGCAACCGAAATCGACTACAAAGACGTTGCCAAACTTCGCAAATACATCACCGAAAAAGGCAAGATGATGCCCCGTCGTATGACCGGCGTCTGTGCAAAACATCAACGCTTCTTGTCCGACGCAATCAAACGCGCCCGCGTTATGGCATTGCTTCCCTACAAAGCAGACTAATTATTAAACCAATCAAAAACGCACCGTTTCCACGGTGCGTTTTTTTTGTTGCACGCAAGTACAAAAGTATCTTGCGTGGGTTTTGTAATATGGTGCCCTTCCGGGGGATTGCCACGTCGCTTTGCTCCTCGCAATGACATAAATATTCCCGCCATAAAAAGGCGGGATATAATACTCTCTCTCTAAAACGGCGAGAATTTGATGGATTTTTGGGGTTCTTTGCAGGTTCCGAAAACCCTAGTGTACTGAGCGTACACGGGTTTTCGGGTTCTGCAAAAACGCCGAAAAGGCGCGAATTCTCGCCGTTTTAATAAAATAAAGGCTGCACCGTAATAGTGCAGCCCTTTGTGTTGTTTTTTACGTATTACTTATTTGTTATACGTTTGCGGATTGATGATCTGGATTTCAAAAGCCTTTCCCTTTGTTTCGTCGGAAATAAGGTTTTCTTTTGTGATTTCCGGCGCTTCCGTCAGGTAGTTGACGTAGCCTTTGATCGAGAACGTCTTTCCGTAGACTTTTCCTTCGACAGTTGCGGTGCCGTACGTTTCGCGGTCGCCGTCTTTCTTCGTGCCGATGATGACTTTAAGCGCGATGTCGTCAATAATTTCCGCATTTGCGCTTGTTCCGGCCGCAGCTATTTCCTCGACTTTCCAGCTGTTTGCCGTCTTATCGAAATACGGGACGTAGGTCTTTCCGAGGCGGTATGCCTGACGGAGCAACGAACCGGCTTTGCCGTCGATATAGTTGCTTTCCGTGTATGCCGTGCCGGCCGGCGGATTATTGAGTTCGTCTACGATTGCCTGTTTAAGGACGTCGGGTGTGTTGATAAGCACGAGTTCGCCTTTTTCGTTAAGTTCAAACCCTTCTTCGCGGATATATGTCACGTCGTTGTTCTTTGCTTTAAGTTCAAGCTCTGCATAAAGCACGTACGGGTACAGATATTTGTTGTGCGCGCTGTCTTCGACCACGGCGTAACCGTATTGTTTCATCGCTTCCGTGGTGGCGTTAGGATTATTCTTGAAGTACTCTTCGCCTTTTGTCATATATCCCGCGGGACGGCTCAACAAAAGTTGTTTGCTTAGACCTTGCGCGTAAATTCCGCGAGCCGTCAACTTGTAAAGTTCGGTTTCGAATTCCTTATAAACCGCGACCGAGTCGTAAATCTTTTCTTTGAAGATTGAGTTGCCATATCCTGTGAAATATTTCATCGCAAGAGCGACCATGCTCACCGCGTCGATATTATCGTTGTTGTATTCAAACAAGTTTTTGAACGTCGTCGCAAGGATTTTTTCGCCGCCGATAACGAGCGCGTTGTCAAGGCCGTACGCATTCTTTTCGATGCCGATAAGCCCGTACACTGCGGGAAGGATTCCCTTTTCGGCGCTGAACACTAATCTCTCGATTATGTCTTTGATTGTGATGTCGCCTTCCGACGCTGCTTTGGCTTTGTGCGGCTCGTAATTTACGAACAAACCGTTGCCGTTTTTATTGATAAGGTAGTTGACAAGTTTTACGAAGTTGAGCCCTTTGACGTGCGCTTCGCCACTCGTCATCAGATGATCGATGGATTCGTTGACTTTGGCGTAACTATAAGAAACATTGTATTTCGTATATTTGTCGCCGTCATAGGTTGTCTGTTCTTCGGCGGTCAAAAGAACGTATTCGTTCGTTGCCGCATCAAGGCGATACTTGCCGTTTGCGTCTTTTTCATAGACCGAGTACAGGACGCCGCCGACTTTGTCTGTGTCGTCCTCTGCATAGAAGCCCCATTTGCCGCCAACTTTCTTAAAGCCGTTGATACCGATTGTGCCGTTTTTACCGAGCGCGACGCACATATCGAGAATCCCGGGGAGAACGCCTTTGTATTCTTCCATGATTTTCGCGTCAAGTTGCAGGTCGTAATCGGGGTTTTCAGCTGTTCCTATGTTGGCGGAATACAGTTGAAGTTTCGCAAACACTTTTCCGTTTGCGGTAATCGTTGCGACCGCGCGGGTGTTTTGGATATTTACGAAATCGAGCGTGCCTTTGATATTGAGTTTCAGCGTTTTGGGAACGGTGAGCGTGTTCGTTTCCTTGTCGTATGTCAGATCGTCGCCGCCGACTTTGAAAGTCAAGCCGTTGGGACTTGTGTAATCGTGTGCGACAAGGCTCAGAAGAAGGTCTTCGCCGAAGTCGAAATCAAGACCTGCGTTGATATTCATTGCGCCGTAATCTTTTTTGTTTACAGCCGTCGTGGAAATCGCGTCTTTACTGTTTCCGATTTTAAGGTCGGTGATTGCAAGTTCGATACCGAAAGTCCTGCCGTTTTCGCCTGCGGGCAGGTTAAGATCGATGAAGAATTTGCTCATCTTACCGATGCTGCCGTTTGCACCCGCTTCTTTTTCAAAGCCCAGCTTGATTGCGCTGTTTTTCGTCAAGGCAATGCTGTCGCCAAGTCCTATGGGGTTGAGCGCGATTGTTGCGGAAAGTTTTTGCGACAAAAACGTTTCGGATATTGTATTATCCTCTAATCTTTTAACTGAACCGTTTGTCCAGATTTCCCACTGAGGATTACTGAACAACATGCTTGCCATAGGCTTCCCGCCTAAGTCCAGATTAAGCATTTTTTGAAGATCTATGATTTCGCCAAGGCAAGCGTAAACGTTTTCCTTGCTTTTGAAAAGACTTTCTATAAAACTAGAAACCGTGCCAAGAAGTGGTATTTCTGCGTTGTTTTCGTAAATCGTGTCGGCAAGAGATTTTACGACGTGTGTGCCGTCGTCGGCTTTTTCGTATTCTCCCTTAACTTCGTTGTAGTTGTAACGCTGTCTGCTTGCCGCATTGTAAAGCGTGTCGCTGTACGGCATATACTCTTTCTTTACAAACGTGTTGATAAGCCCGGTGATAACTTCGTTAAGGTCAAAGTCGCCGCCGTTGAAAGCTTCGACAACGCTCTTTACGATGTTGTTTTTGAGCAGCCCTTCGATCTTAGTGAAAAGCACGTCTTTGACGGTTTGTCCGTTTGCAGTCTTGTCAAGTTTCGTAAGGTCAACGCCGACTTTGTTCCCTGCGATCGTTGCGTAAAGGAAGTCTTTTTCGTAAATAAGGCGGAAAGAATCGACGCCGTTAATGCGCGCGGACACATCGATATAAGTTTCGTTGTCGGGAGTAAGCGAAACCGCTTTCGAATATCTCTTATATCCCGCCTGCGCGGAGTTTGCGGAATCGAACGGTACGAATTTCGCGGCGCAGTTGCCGTTTTTGTCGACAACGTAGTTATTGCCTTCTTTCGTTACTCTGATTTCGCCTTCTTTGAGTTCGGTCGTGGCGGTGAATATCGTCACGTCATTGCCCGAAAGCACGTATGCGCCGTTTGCGTCATCGATATATTTGTCGGTGACGTTCTGACGGTCGAGAAAACCTTTCAGGGCAAGTTCGATCGGCATTATTTCGCCCGCGACGCCGCCGTCCTTTTTAAGGGTGATTGTCGCGCCGAGGCTCAAAGCGATGTTTTTGCCGTCGGCAAGTTCAAACGAAGTGCCGTTTGCGATTTCGTTTGCGCTTTGGAACATCGTGTTGACAAATGCGTTCATCGAGGCGCCTGCTTGGTTGCCGGTGCTTCCGCCGCCGCCGGTTCCGCCACCGCCGCCCGTTCCGCCGCCTTGGTTTCCGCCGCCGTTTCCTTTATTTTTGCAGGCAGCCAGAACGCCGACGCACAAAACGAGAACGCAAACTATTGCGAGTACTCGCAAAAAATTCTTGTTTTTCATTTTTCGTCTCCTTTCGAGATTTAAATTGGACACGCACGCGAACGTGCGTATATCTCTACGTCATATATTGTAATATTTATTAATTTTCTTGTCAAGGCTAAGTCGTGATTTCCGCAGGACAGACGCCGTTTCGGGGTTATCGGCAAATCGTTTTAAGGTAATTTTTAACCTAAACGTTACAAATACGCCCGCGTGTAATATTTTGCGAAAAACCTTTACATATTGTCCTTACGTTTGTATAATAATCGTTAGGAGGAATTTTATGCACGATTCGCACGTTCACAGCATTTTTTCGGACGACGGCATGGAGGCGGTCGAAGACGTCGTTGCGACGGCGCTTTCTCGCGGTTGCGACTATGTCGCAATCACCGATCACGTCAACCGCGATTATCAGGTCATCGGATATGACAACCCGCAAATAAATATGTCGGCGTACGTCGCCGCAATGCAGGACTTCAAACGCCGCTTCAATAAGAAAAACTTCCGCCTTGCCATGGGCGCGGAGCTTGGTTTCCTGAAATCGGCAAGCAATCTGTATATCAAAGACCTTGCCGATATCGACTTCGACGTCATTATCAACAGCGTTCACTGCGTGCTCGGCAGCGAGGTCTATTACGCGGAATATTTCAATAAGTGCCCCTATAAACACTTTGCCTATCTCGAATACCTGAAAGCCGTCCGGGAAAGCGTCGACGCGCCCTACCCCTACGACATCATCGGCCACATCGGCTATATCCAGAGAAACGCGCCGTATAAGGAGCCCGATATGTTTTACGAGGAGTTCTCGGACGTCTTTGACGATATCCTCACCGCCATCATCGAAAAGGATAAGTGCCTGGAAGTCAACAGCAAAACTTATCGCGGCGGAAAAACCACAAGCGAGTTTTCTTTGCGACACCTTTCAATCCCCGACGTCGACGTCCTGAAACGATACTACGAACTCGGCGGAAGGAAAATTTCTTTCGGCAGCGACGCACACCGCACCAACAGCATCGCTTACAATTACGACAAAATTGCGGCGGCAATGAAAGAAATCGGCTTTGAAGGTTTCACCCGATACGTGAACCGCGAGCCGGAACTTGTGAAGTTTTGATAAACCGAAAACAATACGATGCCAACAGATAATAACACTAACATTGCCAAAACGCCGATATTTCAACGCTTTTATGAAAAATGCTCGCTTGTAGTACGAAAAGTACAACTGCGTTCGCCTTTTCCAAAAATCATCTGAAATCTCGGCGTTTTCGGTTGTGAACAAGTTTCCCGTCGTGTTTTTAGGATAAGACAAGGCACACGAGCGGCTTAATACTTTATCGTATAAGCCGTGAGCGTAACGCAGTATTAGTCAAAAACACGGCGGGAAACCTAAGTTCGTATTATTATCTGTTGGCATAACAAAAACCGTCGTTTCCCGACGGTTTTTTCGCGCTTCGCGATTTATAAAACGCTTTTCGTCACGTTGAACTTTACGCCGTAGGCATTTGTGACTTCGTGATACTCCGCGTTTTCAAAAAGTCCGCTCGTGCGGGACACGACGTAATCCGCGCACTCAAAAAGGGGCTCCGAAAATCCTTTGTCGATATGATATATTTCGAGCGATCGGCGGGCGGGGGTTTTAACCTTTGTGTTTCTGATTATTGCAAATAATTTTTTCATTTCGTTCACCTCTTGATTGCATTATTGCATACAAAATATGACAATACTTTGCATATTATTGAAAAATGTTTGATATTTTTTATTTTTTCGCAAGGTGAATTTTTGCAAAAAGAAACGCCCCGAAAATCGGGACGTTCCTTTGATTTAGGTGGAAAGATTACTGTCGTAATCCGATAATAAGCATATTATTTGCCGACTTGGACGCTGGCGTTGCCGCTGACTTGTACAACGTATTTGCCGTTTTCGACTTCCGGCTCACCGGGGATATATTTTGCAATGCCGTTGATGTCGACGTTCACGTTTACAGAGCCCACAACGACAACCGTCGCCGTGCCGTTGATTGCAAAGTCGTTTTTGTCAAGGTTGGTTGCGTTTGCATTCGAGATAACGTTTGCAACGACGTTCACTTTAACGGTTTCTTGACCTTCTTTCCCGACCGCTACGTCAACGTAGACTTTCGCGCCGGTTTCGGTATCGCTGATTTTGCCAAGTTCGACTTTCACGTTGACCTTGCATGCGTTGTCAACACCGACGTTAACTTCAACGACTACGCCGCCCTTTTCGTTTGCATATGCGGTAACTTTTGCGCCGACGTTGTCGACTTCAACCCCTACGCCTGCACCAAACTTGAAGACCATCGTGTCTTTTTCTTTGTCATAAGTGCAGGTGCCTTTGATTTCTACAAGGTTGGCTTCGCCGTGTGCAACAACCGCTTCAAATGCATAGTCTTCTTTGCCGTTGATGTCTGCGTCTTCATCGTTTTTTACTTCGCCGTCTTTGATTTTCTTTGCGTTGATGTAAATCGTCGATACGTCGGATACGTCTTTGCCTTCGGCGTCTTTATAAGTGACGGTCACGAGCATTTTGTAGTTGTATCCGTCTTTTTCGTTGGATGCTTCCACTTTGACGTCAACATTGTGATCTTTGATGTACGCCTTTGCGTTGTTTACGTATTCGTTAAGGTATTTTGCGATTTCGTTGGTTGCCAGGCTGATACCGGGAATGCCTTTGATGGTGAAATAAGGATCAACGTTTTCATCGCCTTCCGCCGAAGCAGTGCCCGCTGCCGAAGAGTTCATCGCGACTGCGATTGCCGTGCCGAGAGTTTCGGCGTTGTCTGCTTTTGCAGGTGCGGTTGACTTATCCTTATTGCAGGCGGTAAGTCCGACCGCAAGAGCCGCTACCATAGATACTACAAGAAGTATTGCCAGGATTTTCTTTTTCATATTGAGTAAAACCTCCGTGTTTTTCAAATTGTTTTCGCAAAGTAAACAATCGACGAGCGCGTTTTATTGGGATTTTCTGAAAATTTTTTATTTTTTCAAAAACGATATAATGTTGATATTTCTTCTCAATTCTTATTTATATT
>OMNQ01000022.1_pt1 | contig 46226 bp, 32 predicted proteins | sample 1673871 | NCBI WGS metagenome assembly OMNQ01 (sample SAMEA103958130, study PRJEB25191) | human gut metagenome | biome: human-associated habitat [ENVO:00009003]; feature: intestine environment [ENVO:2100002]; material: feces | place: Germany | collected 2013/2015
CCGTGTGAAATATCTGAAAACCGACTCTGAATCCTGTTTTGGCGTATTATACAATCAATTTTTCGGGTAATTTTATCACCCGTTTTCAATTTAACTTTGATTTGCCCGTTTCAACACACTCGCTTTTTGATTTATTCTGTATTCTTCCCTTGAAACGCAAACCCTTATTATTATGTAAAAAAGGGGCAGTCACAAGAAAATTTTGTTCTCTTGTGACCGCCCCGTAAGACACACTTAGTCTACATACTTTTTAATTGTCGTAGTAAGCTCTTCTTCTTCCGACAGACCGATTACGCGATCAACCAACTCGCCGCCCTTGAAAATGCACACGTTGGGAATAGCGTAAATCTTGTAACGTTGCGCAAGTTCCGTTGCACGGTCGACGTCAACCTTACCAAACTTGACCCCGTCAATTTTTTCCGCAACTTCTTCCAGAACAGGCGCAAGCATTTTGCACGGTCCGCACCAGTTTGCCCAGAAGTCAACCACGCACACGCCGTCACTGATAAACTCGTCAAAAGTTGTCGTTACATCATTGATTTTGCTCATAATAAACTCCTTTCATTTTTACTGCATTACTGCCGACTAAATCGACTTTTACTGATTTTTATTTTCCGTACTTTGCCGAGTAGACGTATTCTGTCCGTCACTGTCCTCTTCCGCATGCGCGGCACTGCCCACGACGGAAACGATGTGCGCCTGCTTAGTCCATTTGTGTTTTTTTGCACTGTCCAGCAGCGCAACCGCAACAAAACCTACGGCAAGCCCCACGGCAAACAGCAGCAACGCCAGCCACTCTGCCCATCCGAGAGCAAGCGACACAAACAGCAACGAAAGCGCAGGCACAAGGGGCAGAATGTACCCTACCAGTGCCAACTTTGTCGCGCTTGTTTCGGGCAAAGCCACTTCCACGGTGTCGCCTACCGCCGCGCCGACGTCGTTCGCCGCAAAAAAGTCAACGTGTTTCTGACCTTCGGTCATTCCGCACTTTCCGCAGGAAGCGCACGCCGAATTTCGCCCTATGCGCACGGTGGCAAATTCGCCTTTTACGTCAAGTACAGTTCCAAATTCCGTCACGGGATTACTCCTTGATGTTGAGCGCGATTTCCAGTTCGTCCAGTTGCTTGTCGTCAACGGGCGCGGGTGCGTCGGTCATCATACAACTTGCGTTCTGCATCTTGGGGAATGCGATTACGTCCTTGATGTTGCTTGTTTCCGTCAACACCATTACAAGGCGGTCAAGTCCCAGAGCAAGTCCACCGTGAGGCGGCGTGCCGTACTTGAATGCTTCAACAAAGTAGCCGAACTTGGCTTGCGTTTGCTCGTCGGTAAAACCAAGCGCCTTAAACATAAGTTTCTGCACGTCCTGGTTGTAGATACGCATGCTGCCGCCACCCATTTCGTCGCCGTTGATTACAACGTCGTATGCCTTGGCGCGAACGCGAGCTTTGTCGGTAAGCATGTAGGGCAGGTCTTCGTTTTTGGGTGCGGTAAACGGGTGATGCATTGCCACGAAGCGACCTTCTTCCTCACTGTACTCAAACAAGGGGAAGTCAACAACCCACAATGCGGCATAGTCGTCGCTTTTGTACAAGCCGAAGCGTGCGGCAAGGTTGCAACGAAGCGCACCCAGCGACACAACGGCTGTCTGCCACTTGTCGGCAACAAACAAAGCGATGTCGCCCTGCTTCATGCCGAGAGATGCGGCAATTTTGTCCAGTTCTTGGGCGGTTACGGCTTTGGCAAAACTGCACTTTACGCCTTCTGCGCCGAGACCGTACCATGCAAGTCCTTTTGCCTTGTACGTCTTGACAAATTCAACAAGTTTGTCCAGTTCCTTACGGGACAGTTTGTCCGCGCCGCCTTCAAGGACGATTGCGCGCACGGTGCCGCCGTCGGCAATTGCGTTTTTGAACACGACAAAGTCGCTGTCCGCGGCGATGTCGTCAAGGCACTTGATTTCCATGCCGAAACGCAGGTCCGGTTTGTCCGAACCGTAGCGGTTCATGCATTCCGTCCAGGGCATACGCACGAAGTGGTCGGGCAGCGTTACGCCGCGTACTTCCTTGAACATTCTGACAAGCAAGCCTTCGGTGATTTGCATCACTTCTTCTTCCTGGTCGACAAAACTCATTTCAAGGTCGATTTGCGTAAACTCGGGCTGACGGTTGGCGCGCAGATCCTCGTCGCGGAAGCAACGGGCAATCTGGTAGTAACGGTCCATGCCGCCGATCATAAGCAACTGTTTGTACTGTTGCGGACTTTGCGGCAACGCGTAGAAACTGCCGGGGTGAACACGGCTTGGCACAAGGTAGTCGCGCGCGCCTTCCGGGCTGGAACGACCAAGCATCGGGGTTTCGATTTCAAGGAAGCCGCACTCGTCCAGGTAATCACGTGTGATTTTGCAAATCTTGCTGCGAAGCACAAGGTTTTGTTGCAACTTCTCACGTCTGAGATCGATGTAACGATACTTAAGGCGCAACATTTCGTTGGCGTTTTCGTCTCCGACGGAAAACGGAGTCGTTTCCGCTTCGGACAGGATTTTCAGTTGTTCGGCAACTACTTCCACTTCGCCCGTTTTCATGTTGGGGTTTACATTGTTGCCTGTGCGACGGCGCACCTTGCCCACTACGGAAATTACGTATTCCAGTTTAATTCCGCTTGCTTTTTCCAGAAGTTCGTGCGTGCAAACGTCGGTGTCGAATACAACCTGCACAATGCCGCTGCGGTCGCGCAGTTGCAGGAAAATAAGTCCGCCGAGGTCGCGACGACGGTGCACCCAACCCATCAGGGTAAGCTCTTGTCCGATGTTGCCGGTTGACACTTCGCCGCACATCATGCTACGTTGTTGTCCGTTAAGTAATTCTGCCATAATTCTTTCCTCTTTATACTTAGGTTACTTTGTGGTTTTTACGCGTTTTTCAGCACAAAAACAGTCGCAAAGTAATAAAATTTTTCATACGTATACGTTTTTTGATTACAAAACGTACTTTTTAAGGTTGCGCGATTCCGTAGTGAAGTTGCCTTCCACGTACTTGCGATCGATGACCACCTTGCGGCATTCGCCTTCGGTTTCCACGTCGTAACTGATGTCCTCGACGATGTGTTCCATTATGCTTTGCAGTCTACGCGCGCCAATGTCCTCAAGGGTGTTGTTTTGCTCGAATGCAACTTCGGCAATGGCGCGGATACCGTCGTCGGTAAAACCGAGGTCGATGTTGTCAACGGCAAGCAACTTCTTGTACTGGTCTGTAATTGCGTTGGCGGGCACGGTAAGAATTTTGACAAAGTCCTCCACGCCGAGACTGTCCAACTCGACAAGCACGGGGAAACGACCTTGCAATTCAGGGATAAGGTCGCTGACCTTGCTTACGTGGAACGCACCGCTTGCGATAAACAAAATGTAGTCCGTCTTGATGTTGCCGTACTTGGTGCTGACCGTGCAACCTTCGACAATGGGCAAAATGTCGCGTTGTACGCCCTCGCGCGAAACGTCGGGACCGTTGCGGCCGCTTGATTTACCTGCGATTTTGTCCATTTCGTCAATGAAAATCACACCGTCGTTTTCGGCGCGACGAAGTGCTTCGGACTCTACGCTGTCAAGGTCGATAAGTTTCTCACTTTCTTCCGAAGCGAACAACTTCAACGCTTCGGCAACGGTAACGACGCGTTTCTTTGTCTTTTTCGGCAACATATCGCCGAAAATGCTGCCAAGGTTGATTTCGCCGCCGCCTGCCTGCAATTCGACAGGCTTGGGGATGTCGGCAACCTGAATTTCAACCGTCATCTGGTCAAGGTTGTGCTTGGCAATCTCGTCCTTAAGCGTAGATTTGTTGATACCTTCGGGTAAATCCGTGCCCTTTTTCAACAAAGCATCGGCAACGCGTTCGACGGCAATTCCGTAGGCACGCGACTCGACTTCCTTGTAGCGTTCGTCCTTGACAAGGCGAATAGACACTTCCACAAGGTCGCGGATCATGCTTTCGACGTCACGTCCGACGTACCCCACCTCGGTGTACTTGGTTGCTTCTACCTTGAGGAAAGGCGCTTTGACAAGTTTCGCGAGGCGACGGGCAATCTCCGTCTTACCCACGCCCGTAGGTCCTTTCATAATGATATTTTTCGGGGTGATTTCCTCGCGGTCGGCAGGTGACAGTTGACTGCGACGATATCTGTTGCGCAGGGCAATTGCGACAGCCTTTTTGGCGTTGAACTGACCTACGATGTAGCGATCCAATTCCGTTACTATTTGCTTTGGAGTCATCTTTACGCCTCCTCTACCGTGATGTGATCGTTGGTGTACACGCACAATTCGCTGGCGATTTCCAGTGACTTGCGCGCGATTTCCACTGCAGACAAATCGGTGTTGCGAAGCAAGGCTTTTGCCGCGGACAGCGCGTAGTTGCCACCGCTGCCGATTGCGCACACGCCGTCGTCCGGCTCGATTACGTCGCCCGTACCGCTGAGAATATACAGCGATTGCTTGTCGCACACAATCATCATTGCTTCCAGTTTGCGCATTACGTTGTCGCGACGCCACAATTGCGCCACTTCCACCGCACTGCGAAGCAGATTACCGCTGAACTTTTGCAGCATTTCTTCAAATTTTTCTTCAAGGGTAAATGCGTCGGCAACAGTGCCTGCAAAGCCGATTACGACCTTTCCGTCGTAAATGCGGCGCACCTTGACGGCGTTACCCTTCATGATGACGCTTTCGCCTGCGGTGACCTGTCCGTCGCCTGCAACGGCTATTTTCCCGTCACGTTTTACGGCACAAATAGTTGTGCCCTTGAAACTGTCGGAATAAACTTCTGACATGATAAACTCCTTGTTAGTGTTGATAAAAGATGTATTTTAAGATTGTTGGTGAGTTGTCAATTTTGTACGGGGTTGCCGAAGTAGGGAATTAAAGCACGGGGCTATGTCGAGGTATTACACCGCTGCGAACGCGTGCTCGCTCGCTTCACTTCGGGCATTATATCTTGTGGTAAGAAGCCTACCCAGCCGCGCCCTCGTTCAGATGTCGCCGCAATGTAACACCTCGCCGCCCCGATAAAACTTGCTACCGAATTTCGCCCATCGGCGTACTTCGCGTTTGTCGACTTCGGCAACTTCCGCAATCGACATCCCCCATTACAACACTACCGTTCCTGCGGACGGCGCGTTTCGCTTCCGCATCGCGGTAAAAGATATACGGACGACATTAGCACAACTGCTATTTTATCGCTGCAATTCTGAGGACGGAGAGTGGTACAGATTGGCACAACAGTTGGCTGTCCGCGACAGGAACGTACTAAGCGTACGTGACTTAGCGGACTGACAAGCGTAGTGTCAAGATGTGCCGCTATACGTCCTCAGAATATGTGCATTCGTGAGAAGAGCACTGCACGCTCTTCTTCCCCCTGTACTCGTGGTAAACAAGCGGCTGTCCGCACACGGGGCACAGTTTGCCTGTCGGGATATCCCACGAAACAAAGTCGCACTTCGGCCACGCTTCGCAGCCGTAAAACACTTTGCCGCGCTTGCTGACTTTTTTGATTACGTTTTTGCCGCACTTCGGACATTTTGCCACCACTTCGATAATCGGTTTGGTGTTTTTGCACTGCGGGAAGTTGCTGCAAGCCAGATACTTGCCGAATTTACCTTCGCGTTCCAGCATCATTGCGCCGCAAACATCGCACTTGACGTCGGTCTGTTTGGGTGCGCTGCGTTCCTTGAGGCTGCGCATATTGCTGCATGCAGGGTAGTTGCTGCAAGCCAGATACTTGCCGTAACGCCCCGTCTTGATTACCATCGGGCTGCCGCATTTTTCGCACACGATGTCCGTCGGTTCGTCGTCGACATGTACCTTGTCGCCATGCAAAGCCTTGTTTACCTTTGCAGACAGCGGCTTGTAGAATGCGTCAACTACGTTGTACCACGGCTCGCCGCCGTCCTCGATGGCGTCCAGACGATTTTCCATTTCCGCAGTAAAGTCAACGTCTACAATCTCGTCGAAGTACTGTTCAAGGTATTCCGTCACCTGTATGCCAAGGTTAGTCGGCACAAGTGCCTTTGCGTCCTTGCCCACGTACTCGCGCTTGTACAACGTCTGCATGATGGTCGCGTAGGTGCTCGGGCGGCCGATACCGCGTTCTTCCATTGCCTTGATAAGGCTTGCTTCGGTGTAGCGTGCAGGGGGTTTGGTAAATTTCTGTTCGCTGTTAAGTTTGATGAGGTTCAGCACGTCGCCTTCGGTAAGGGCAGGCAACAACGCGTTGTCGGTGCTTTCGTCGTCCTTGTCCTTATCCTTGGTCTTTGCTTCGCCGTAAATTGCAAGATAGCCGTCAAAGGTAAGCGTTTTGCCCGTGGCGGTCAAGCCGTAATTGCCGCAATCGATTGCCACGTTTACCGCGTCGTAGGTTGCCTTTTCCGCCTGACTAGCCAAAAAGCGTTCGTAAATCAGTTTGTACAGCAAGTACTGGTTGCGCTGCACCTTGTCCTTGATACTGTCGGGCGTAAGTTCGACGTTAATCGGGCGGATTGCTTCGTGCGCGTCCTGGGCTTGTTTTTTGGTGACGTAAACGTTTGGTTTTGCGGGCACATACTTGCTTCCGTACACAGAGGCGATACGAGCGCGAGCCGCTGCCACCGCGTCTGTCGAAACACGCACGCTGTCGGTACGAATGTAGGTTACCAACGCCACGTGCCCCATGCCGGGGATGTCGAAACCTTCGTACAGTTGCTGAGCCACGCTCATTGCAACCGCACTGCTCATGCGCAGTTTGTTTACCGCATCCTGTTGCATTGTGCTGGTCGTAAAGGGAGGTTGCGGACGGGAAACAGACACGCTGCGCTTGACATTGCGCACTACGTAATTGTTTGTATTAAGTACAGCCAACGCTTCGTCGGTCTGTTCCTTGTTTTTCAGTTTAAGTTTCTTGCCGTCTTTTTCCGCAAGGACAGCCTTGAATTGCGGCTTGGTCGCGGGCTTTTCCAGTTGCGCGGATACGTTCCAGTATTCTTCCGGCTTGAAGTTTTGTATTTCCTTTTCGCGGTCAACCAGTATACGAAGTGCTGCCGATTGCACGCGACCTGCGGACAGGTTGTTGTGAATTTTTTTACAAAGCACGGGGCTTACCGTGTAACCTACCAGTCGGTCAAGCACGCGGCGAGCCTGTTGCGCAGCCACAAGTCCTTTGTTGATGTAGTGAGGGTTTTTGATGGCTTCATTGACGGCTTTTTGCGAAATTTCGTTGAACATGATACGATTTTTCGCTTCCGGGTCAAGCCCAAGCGCGCTTTGCAGGTGGTAAGATATTGCTTCTCCTTCGCGGTCCGGGTCGGTTGCGAGATAGACGCATTCCGCCTGCGCCACTTCACGGCGAAGTCTGTTTATTGTCTCTGTCTGCTCCGGCTTGCGCGGCTCGAGGTCGGGCGCGTAATGATTGGCAAAGTCGATGCCCATCGTCTTGACGGGCAGGTCCCAGATGTGCCCCTTGGACGCGTCCACACGGTAATCGGGACCGAGATATTTGCCGATAGTTTTGGCTTTTGCCGGAGATTCGACAATTACAAGTTTCATTTAGTTCCTCCAATCAGCCGATAAGCGTTTCCTGGCAACTTTGAAATTATACTCTTAATTTCAAGATTTGCCAACAGAAAATTCAACTCGCCCGGCAGAATGTGCGTAGTTTGCACAAGTTGATCAAATGTGCATTGACCTTTTTGCAATTCGTCGACAACAGCCTGTTCGGAAAAATCCAACTGCACCGCTTTTTGCGCGGATTCGGCTGTTTCGCCGTAGTAATCGAGTATGTCTTCGGGGCAGGTTACGCAGATTGCTTCGCCGCCCTTTATTAGTTCGTTGCCGCCTTTAAGCGACTTCAGAAAGATGTCGCCCGGCACGGCAAACACGTCGCGCCCTTCGTCACGCGCATTACGCGCCGTAAGCAAAGTTCCGCTTTTGACAGGCGCTTCACACACCAGCACTCCTTGCGACAACGCCGCCACAATGCGGTTGCGATCGGGGAAGTGGAATGTTTGCGGAACGCTGTCAATGCCGTACTCGGACAGCAACAAGCCGCCCTCGTGCACAATGCGCTCGGCAAGTGCCTGGTTTGTTGACGGGTAAACGTTTGCCACACCGCTGCCAAGCACCGCTATGGTTTTGCCGCCTGCGTCAAGGGCCGTACGATGTCCGATACTGTCTATGCCGTACGCTAGTCCACTTACAATTGTAAAACGCGTTGCTAAAACTTTGCTGAATGTTTTGGCGACGGCTTCGCCGTAAGCGGTAAATTTGCGCGTGCCGACAACGGCAATGCCCTGAGTGTCGCACAATGACAGGTCGCCGCGGTAGTACAGCAGGTAGGGCGGACACAGCATGTCGCGAAGTACGGCGGGGAAGTCGTCGTCCAGCATGGTTGTAACGCGCACGCCGAGATTGTCCATTCGGGCAATAATTTCGTCAACGTAAGCGACGGTAAGTTTGCTTATCGCCGTATCGTACAGTGTTCCCAGTTTTTTGCGCACAAAGTCGCTTGACTGCGCTTCGGCAAAAAATTCGTCGCCGCTTTCAAAAAATTCCCATATGTCGTAGCCGCGCCGCGCAGGCACTTCCGCTTCGGCAAGGGCTATCAATGCTTTTTGATCTGTGGAATATTGCATCAGGTAATCCTCTGCCGTTACACCCTGTATTTACGGTCAAGCGTGCGATATTGCAAACTTTCGGCAATGTGTCGGCTTGTGATGTTTTCGCTGCCGTCAAGGTCGGCAATGGTACGCGCAACCTTAAGTATGCGGTTGTAGGCACGCGCGGAAAGATTGAGCTTTTCAAAACTTTCACGCAACATTTCCGTAGATTGATGGTCGATTTTGCAATATTTTTTGATGTCCGACGATGACATCTGACTGTTTGTGTGTTTGCCGCTTGCCCCAAGGCGTGCTTCCTGCACCGCTCTGGCACGGTTTACGCGCTCGCGGATGGTTGCGCTGTCCTCGGCAAGGTCGTCGGTTTGCAGTTCGTCGTAAGTAACGTTGTCAACTTCCACGTGTATGTCAATGCGGTCAAGCAGCGGTCCGCTCAGTTTGCCGAGATACCTGTGTATCTGCGACGGACTGCAGGTACATTCCGCAGTGGCACTGCCGTAGTTGCCGCACGGACAGGGGTTCATGCTGGCAATAAGCATAAAGTCGGCAGGGTATGTGACCGATATGGCGTTGCGCGCCACGGTAATTACGCCGTCCTCAAGGGGTTGGCGCAAGGTTTCCAACGTCTGGCGGCTGTACTCGGGCAACTCGTCCAGAAACAGCACGCCGTTGTGCGCAAGGCTTATTTCCCCCGGGCGAGCCTTGTTGCCGCCACCCGTCAACGCCACCATTGTACTGCTGTGGTGAGGAGTACGGAACGGGCGTTGGTAGATAAACCCATGGTCCAGTTTGCCGCATACGCTGTGTATCTTGGCAACTTCAAGGGCTTCGTCAAAGGTAAGCGACGGCATAATGGACGGCACTGCGCGCGCCATCATGGTTTTGCCTGCACCCGGCGGCCCGATAAGCAGTATGTTGTGACCGCCTGCAACGGCTATTTCCATTGCGCGTTTGGCGGCGTACTGCCCCTTGACATACTTAAAGTCGTTGTCTGCGTGGTGAGTTTCGACGTCGCTTGTCCAGTTGCGGATTGCAAGCGGCGCAATGTCCGACGTACCCAGCGCAATGCTTACAGCCTGAGAGAGGCTACCGACGGCGTAGATTTCCGCGCCTTCGATAAACACGCACTCGTCGGCGTTGTCCGCAGGCACTACAAACACCTTTTCACCTTGCTGACGCGCGGAAATAATCATCGGCAAAATGCCGTTTACACGGCGCACTTCGCCGTTTAGCGACAACTCGCCGAGAAACACGATGTCGTGACGAAGCTGTTCGTAGGGAATTTGTTTGCTTGCCGCCAGCATACCTATGGCAATAGGCAGGTCGTACATCGTGCCTTCCTTCCTTTGGTCGGCAGGTGCAAGGTTGATTACTACGGAAGCCACAGGATAGTTGTAGCCGCTGTACTTCATTGCCGAACGAACGCGTTCCTTGCTTTCCTTGACGGAAGTGTCCGCAAGCCCCACTATGTCGTAACTCGGCATGCCGTTGTGCAGGTCGATTTCCGCCTGAACGGGAAAACCGTCGATACCTTTAAGCCCAAGACTTTTTACCAACGCCAGCATAAAACTCTCCTCTTTGTGCTAATTTGTCCGTCGCGCGGATTGGATTGTCGGTGCAAAAAACAAACAAACGCCACTTCACCATTCCACATTACAGTATAACAATTTTGCGCTCAAAAGACAAGTGTTTGACTACCAAAAACACAATACTGCGCTCATTTTGACGGCGGCGCGGCAGTAATAAAAAGGGCAAGCACCTTTGCGATGCCTGCCGCTTTTGTTGCCATTTATTAGTTGCCGCTCTTGACTTTTGCTGCCTTACCTGTGCGTTCACGCAGGTAGTACAACTTGGCGCGTTTAACACTGCCCTTGCGTACAACAATGATGCTGTCGATCTTGGGGCTGTGTACGGGGAATGTACGTTCAACACCGATGCCGTTGCTGATACGACGAACGGTAAATGTTTCACGCAGACCGCCGTGCTTGCGAGCGATTACGATACCTTCGTAAGCCTGGATACGTTCCTTGTTACCTTCGATAACCTTGAAGTTGACGCGTACGGTGTCGCCCACGTTGAAAGAGGCAACTTCGCGCAAAGATTCTGCTTCGATTTGCTTGATGATGTCCATTGTGACTTTTCCTCCAAAAATATTTGTTAACTAAGCGTTCATGCGCAAGTGCCAGAGGACCGCCCGAAGTCTTACTGATGTATTGTAGCACAACTGCCATCAAAGTGCAACTGTTTGACAATTGTTTTGCAAATTTTACCGTAATTTTTTTGCACGCGTTTTGCGCGCGGTTTTTGGGGCAAGATTGTGCGTGTTATAGCAAGTTACGATTACGCAAACGTTTACCACTCGGAACGAAGAAGAAAATCGGCGATGTGCACTATTTCTATTCCATTGTCGTTGCCTACAGACAGACCGTCGGCAGTGACAACGTATTTGTGGTAATTGTCGTTCAACTTTGCAAGATTTTCCGTTTCGCGACTGCTGTCGTCGGGCAGATTGCGGCACACCTGCACGTAAATGCGGTTGTTTTCCTTTGTGGCAACAAAGTCGATTTCCTTGTCACCCAGTTTGCCGACATACACATCGTAACCGCGACGTTTCATTTCAAGGTAGACAATGTTTTCCAGCATCGCCGACACCATTTTACCGTCAAAGCCTGCCTTTGCGTACCGGAGCGAAACGTCGGAAAGGTAATACTTTTCCTGCGTTTTCAACACCTGTTTGCCCTGCAAATCAAATCGCTTGCACGGGTACACGATAAAGGCTTCGGTAAGCCATTTGATGTAGTTGTAGATTGCTTCGACGGAAACACTGCGGCGTTCACCCTTCAGAAAGGCTACAACATTGTTTGCAGAAAACGTTTTGCCGACATTTTCGACAATGTACCGCACCACCCTGTCAAACAATTCCTGATTGCGTATGTCGTGGCGACGGGCAATGTCGTTTGTAATTACCGTTGAGTAAATGCCGTCAACTATCTGATACGCCGAATGTCTGTCAAAGTCCGAAGCGGCAATCACGGGGAAGCCGCCGTACTGCAAATAGTCGGTAAACACGGACGCCGCGTCGGCATTTGTCTTGCCGCGAAACGTAAGATACTCGGCAAACGACAACGTGTACACAGGCAACAAAACGTAACGTCCGGTAAGGTAGGTGGAAATTTCCGCAGACATAAGTTTGCTGTTACTTCCCGTCACGTAAATGTCCGCATCTGCACTTTCCAGAAGAGTGTTTACGCTACGTTCCCAACCGTCGATTTCCTGCAATTCGTCAAGCAGTAAGTAGCAATGCCCTTTGCCCTGCATTGCGGCAACAATGTCGCTGTGCATTTCCGAAGCGGTCATCGATTCGTATCTGATGTCGCTGTAATTACGGGCAATTATGTTGTCGGGGCTTATTCCGCGACGCAGCAATTCCTCACGCAACAACAGCAATATCGTCGATTTTCCTGAGCGACGAACGCCTGCCAGAATTTTGACAAGCGGCTTGTCGATAAACGGGGCAATTGCATTTATGTAAGTGGGTCTTTCAAACATATCCAAACCTCGCAAAACAAATTACATTGATTCAATACAATTATATCCGTTTAATTACCGATTGTCAAAAGTTTTTACGGAATTTCAGCAAAAACTTTGTATTTTGTTCCACTTTTTCGGTCACAAGAGCAAAAACTTTGTCGAAAATGTACTATTTCGCTATTGAACTTGTGCACAATAAATACTCTTCAAGTTAACTTTAATTTTCGTCGGTCGTTGAATTTGAACACACGGACAATCGACAAAAAGCAAACAAAAAGAGGCAAGCCGTAGCCTGCCTCTTTTCTTATTCTTCTATTAGAAAAGTTCAATTGAAGTTACATAAGTTGCATTGCTAGTATCTTTCTTAACGACAACTTCTGCTTCGGCTTCAGTGAATTCAAGTTCAATTACATAGTAATAAACTGTGTAATTTTTATCATTCTTCAAACCAGAATCTTCTCTTGCTGAATTGATTGCACTTGCATCATATGTAAGTGCTGTGCCGCCAACAGTAATAGTCAACTTATTACTGTCTGTATAATCAAATGTGTTTTCGACAACAATACGAATTTTCTTAAAAGTTCCTGTAACAGAGAGAGTTCCAGAATTTTTCTTAAATTGAAGAACATCCAAGGTATTATTAGCATTACCCAAAACGTCTTTCGTTGTTACAGTATAGGTACCAACTGTGTGTTCACCATCATAGGTGGCATATGACGTTCCTGTAAGTCCATCAAACAATGCGTTTCTGTTAAGAGTAAGTTTAGCAGTTTCCGCAGGTGTTGAAGAAGCACTCTTTACCAAAATACTAACTTCAGCCGTTCCTTCGGTGGAATCGATTGTAAACTTTGCAGTAGCTTTAACTGTTGTATTAGCCTCGGGCAATGTTGCAGCAGAAACCTTAAGACCGTCCGTGCTGAGAGCAACAACCGTTGTGTCGGCAGGAAGCGTCCAGGTGATGGTCAAGCCGTCAACCGTGGGCAGAGCAACTTCCGTTGCCGCGGTGTCGATTGTTACGGTTTTAGCTTCAAGAGCAGCCTTAGCCTTAGCAATCTTTTCTTCCGTCGTATAAGTCTGGATGGTGCCGTCGATTTGCATAATCCAGGCATTCTTCATTTCCTTGGTTCCGTTGTAGTTGGTCATTTTACCATAGACAACGATAAGGCTGCCAACGTCGGGCTTGTTTTTGAGATCATTAAAACCAATCGTACCGTCAAAGTTGTATGAACCGTAAACGATAAGCGTTTTGCCGTCTCTATCCTCAATCGTAAGGGTGCCGTATTGTGCTTTTTCGATAGACTTGATGTAGCCCATCGTGTAATACTTTTCTTTGGTTGTGTTACCTGCTTCGGGGACGGTTGCTTCAAGTTGTGCATAGGTCTTGAGTTCAACATCAAGTTTGCATTCCCAAGCAGCGCGAACGATTTCCTTGCAAATCTTAACCTTGATTTCCTTGGTCTCTTTGATGTCGCCGCGTGTAAGAGTTGCGGTAAGGGTGATTTCAGCGTCAGCATCTTTAGGCAACTTGGAAACGTTCAATTTGCCCGCTTTGATTGTTGCGTATTCGTTTTCAGCAACAGTCCATGCAATTTTTACCGAAGTGTAAGTTTTACCTGTTGTAGCAAGGGTAACGTCGCCGGTCGCTTTAATGTCGCTAATCTTGAGTGCGGCAAGTTCGGCGTCAACCTTTTCTTTTGCCGTCTTGGGTGTAACTTCTTCGGTGCAGACAATTTTGGTTACCTGGATAGTGAGGTACTTGTTTGCGCTGAATCCACGAACATAACCGTATGCTTCGATGTTTTTGCCCGTGTAGTCTTCGGCAACGTCGGAAATGGTTGTGTTGGTGTACAGGCTAAGGAGTTGCTTGTCGTTGTACATAGCTTTAGCATAACCACCGCTTACGGCGTACTTGACGCCGGTAACCTTGTAGTACTTACCGGTCATAGCGGTAATTGTTTCGTTGCTGAGTTTGCTGAGGTCAATTGCTTCAGCCTTCAGTTCCGTTGCGGTTGCTTCGGTGTAACCTGTCTTGCCTACAACCTTAACGTTTGTTGTACCGAGTTGAGGAACACCACTGTTTACGGAACGAGTACCGTAAGCGATGATTTCGTCGCCAAGGGCAACTTCAAACTTGTTGTAACTGAATACAGAACCCGTTTCATCGGCAATAACAAACGAACCTGCCTTGCCTTCGTCGGCACCTGTAGCCATTACGTGACCTTTAAGAGCATAGGAAACTTCGTCGTCGGTCTTTGCTGCAAGGAAGTCTGCAATTGTGGTAAACACAAGTTTAGGCACTGTGTAATTGAAGGTAACAACTTCCTTTGCGCCGTCCTTTTCAAGCGTAGCGGTAAGGACGTAGGGGATGTCTTCGCTTTCGGACTGGAACACGCTGATGGTGATTTGTCCGTCGGCCACTTCCGTGCCAACCTTAACTTTGTCTTCGGTAACGTTAACAGACCACTTGATGGGGTATGTATTTCCGTCAACCTTAACTTGCGCAACGCGCTTGTAGTCGGCAGGCGTGGACGTAGCATCGCTTTGATACAAAGCCTTTACGTTTTCTGCAGCCTTCTTCAATCCGTCGCTCGTCTTGTTGTCTGTCGCACAAGCGGCAAGCACTACGGAAAGGCACATCACAAGGGCAAGCACTATGATTGCTAACCTTTTTTTCATGATTTCTTCTCCTTTAGAAAAAATTTTTCTAATATCAACACGGACTTTGCCCGATGTTGTAAAATGGAACAATGTGGTTTTATCCGTCGCAACCGACTGTCGCTAAGCGACCGATTGCGACAAATATGCGCACAAAACGCACCACTGAAAGGAAACTACTTTACGGCAATGTCTTCCCAGACGAGTACGCGCACCTGATAAGCACCGTTGTAGTAGTCAACAATGCCCACAACGTCGATTGTCTTACCGTCAAGGGCAGCTGCGGTAACAAGTTTACCTTCGCTGTCGTACAACTTTTCGGTACGAACGGTGATCGTTTTGCCGTCGGTTGTCGTGCATGTGAGGCTCATTGCCCCGTCGCTGCTTCCTCCGTTGTTGGTTGTGTAAACGTCGGTTACTACAAGACCTTTCATGGAAACGAGCGTATTCATTGCGACAAGACCGCTTTCAAACGACTTCATTTCCGTTTCGTCACTGCCGACCTTGGGAACTTCGATTGTTACGTTGTCCGTCAGTGTCGCGCCGGTGATTTCCGTCGCTACGACATTGACATTTTTCTCAAGCAATTGCACATTGCGCGGGTCATCCGGCTTCATATCACGATATCTGATGTCGGCAATCTGGTATGTACCGCCCGATTCGTAATACTGCATGGATCCGACAACACGTACACGGTTGCCTACACCCGTCATAATGTCACGGAATGTACCCTGATTGTAACCGAGGAAAATCTGAATACCGAAGTAGCGTTCCGTTTCGGCATCGAATTCCTGCACATAAACGGTGTTTTCGTTAACCTTTACCACCACTGCGTCGAAAGCGACAATCTTCCCTTTGTAAGTTTCGGCATTAAGACGAAGTTGTTTCAAGGTAAGTTCGATTGCCTCACCGTGATAAGTGTCAGGGTCTTCTTTGCCGCTGTACAGGTACAGTTTCTGGTCGCGAGCCTGCGTAAGGGCCTTTGTGCAAACTTCGCCGTAACGGTTGTTACCCGTTTTGGAACCGGCTGCAAGACCGCTTTGAAGAATTTCAAGGTTGAGGTTACGGTAATCTTCCGTTTCGGAATTGCGGTACCACACCCAGACAAGGTAACGAGCGTTGGTAGAGTCGGTATTCCATTTACCGTCGTCAGTGTCCGATTCGATTACGATGGATTGAGCACCGGCAAGTTTCTCGCGAGTAAAGTTGGACGCAGTCTTACCATAGTCTTCGATTATACCGGTAGACTCCGGGGTGTCGACTGCAAGATATCTTGCCTTCAACACACCCTGAGCAAACAGGTCGTAATCTTTGTGGTTTTTGTCAACGGAAAAGTGCGTTGTATCGCCATCGATATAGCCGACGGCAACGCCGTTTACCACGCGCACTTTGGCGTCAATGATTTTTGCAGTGGAAGAATTGAGGTCCAACTTCAACTGCGATACATAATCTACTACTTCTTTGCCCGGATTCGGTGGGTTGATATTGTTGTTGTCGTTGCAGGCAACAAGCGCAGACAAGCACAACACCGCTATCAGCAGGACAAGAATCGATAAATACAAAGATTTTTTCATTTTGTTTAAGCCGTTTTATAAAGTTTTTTTTGCGCGATTAGTCGGCAGCGAATTCACATTCTTCGATTGCAGCCGCAAATGCGTCCTTAATTTGCTTGTCGATGTCGCCACTGAGACCGAGGCACTTAGCAAGCAATGCGCCTACCTGGTCACGAGCCTTGGACGAACCGTTGAATGCAGGGCTTGTGTAGTACGCTTGTTCCTGAGCCATACAAACCTTTGTAGAAAGTGCGGCAAGGTGAGTGTAACCGTCTGCACTTTTAATATGCTTGGCAAATACGGCATTTTCCATAACGCTCTTGATTACGGGTACGTAACCGGATGCAATGGAAAATTCAGCTTGGAATTCCGGCGTTGTCGTCAGATACTTGAGGAAAATCCAGGAAGCGACAACTTCCTGCGGATTGTCCTTTTTGAAGATACAAACGCTGGGGCCCTGGCTGATAACCTTCTGGTTGTTTTTGTCAGCCTGAGGAATTTCGGCGATACCTACTTCAAACGTGTCCGTTGGCGGCGTCTGGTGGGTTGCACCTGCTGAAGAACCGATAGAAATGTAACTGCGGATGATGGGTGTGCCGTCTTCCTTAGTAGCGTTGGGGGCAGCCTTGGGTTCGTTTACAAACAAGCCGCTGGTGTAACTGCCGTACAATTTCTGTGTGGTAAGGTAACCCTTTGTATACCACTCGTTGAACTTTTTGATGAAGTTGCGGTTGGTTTCGTTGTCAAACAGGAAAGAGCCGTTGCCGTTTGCGTCAACTTCGGTGTAGGGGCTGCCGAGTTGTTCGCACATGGTGATAAACCAGTTTGCTTCACTGTCGTAACCGAGAGGAATGCTGTACTTGTCGATTGACTTGATTTTTGCGCATACTGCTTCAAGACTTGTCTTGTCGTTTTCGTCTGTGCTGAACCAGTGGTCGGGTACAGGAATGTTATTTTTATCGAAAAATGTCTTGTTGTAATACATTACTTCGGTAGACTTGCTTAAGGGCATCGAGTACATAAGACCGTCACCGAAAGATGAACCCTCATTGTAGTAGCCCTGGATGAAGTCATTTTTCTGAGCATCTGTCAGACCGAGGATTTCCGTAGGATTTTTTTTATCGTTACGCTTGGTTTCGTATGTGCTGGAAATCAGGTTGTCAAGCGTTGCAACTGCGCCGGAAACGTTGTACAGAGCAACGTGGTCGGGGTAGCAGTAAGCAAGGTTGGGTTGCTCGCCGACAGTGATTTTGGTCTTAATCTGGTCGCGAACGTCATCGTAACCGCCGATTTTTTCCCAAGAAACGTGGATGTTGGGATACAATTTGTTAAACTCTTCAATGTAGATATCCAGCACGTTGGACAGGTTTTGACCCATTGTGTGCCAGAAAGTGATCGTCACATCACTTCCGTCGTAGCCGCCTTCGGGTACTTCGAAGTTGGGAAGCGCGGCTTTGGGACCGCAACCGACAAGAGCGACTACTGCCGACAGGCAAAGAACAACTGTCAAAACAATTGCAGAGAACTTTTTCATGTTTTCCTCCGAAAAGATTTTATTAAAATGCGCCGTGCGCAGATTAACCTTTGATACCGCTGCGGCTGACACCCTTCATGATGTACTTGCGCAGGAAAATGAACACAAGGAACAGCGGCAAAGACACCATTGCTACCGCCGCCATTTGTACGGGGATGTTGGCATCACCGTTTACGTCGGTAAACGCATTGCGCAAACCGTTGGTGATAAGACTGTGGTTTACGTCGTTACCTACAACCAGGCGTGGCCACACGTAGCTGTTCCACGCGCCCATCATCTTGAGAATGGTGATGGAAATAAGCGTGGGCATTGCAAGGGGAATCATTACTTTCCACAAATACTTGAGATCGCTTGTACCGTCAACCTTTGCGGCGTAGTACAATTCGTCGGGGATTTGCAGGAAGTTCTGACGAAGCAGGTAAATGTAGAATACACTTACAAGGAATGGGACAATAAGCACGATAAACGTACCGCCGTTACTCGTCCACTTGAACACCTGAGAAACGGTGCCGTAGTTGGTGATTGTAAACAATTCGCCGGGGATCATCATTGTTGCAAGCAATGCGCCGAACAGAATGTTTTTGCCCTTGAACTCGAGACGGGCAAATGCAAACGCCGACAAAACCGTGATAACAAGGCTGAGCACGGTGCTTACAACGCCTACATACATCGTGTTGAGGAACAACTGACCAAGACTACCCGTGCTGAACGCTTCGGCGTAGTTGTGCCAAAGTATCTTGCGAGGGAAGAATGTAGGTACAGACTGACGATATTCGTCAAGAGACTTCAACGACGAAATAATCATCCAGTAGAAGGGGAACAGCACGATAAGTGCCATTATTCCAAGGAACAAATACAGCAAAACCTGCACGATTGTGCGCACCACCTTCTGACGGGCGGTAACTTTTGCCATGTCGCGTTCCTTCATGGTGTGAGCGTCTTTGGGCACGGCTGTATCTGCCGCTTGTGCGGTGTCTACGCCCGTGTCGACTTCGGTGGCAGCGTCAAGCACTTCGTCGGTTTTCGACGTAGTTTCTTCGACATTTTTGTTGATGTCTTGCATAGATCTGCCCTCCTTTTAATAATGTACCTTACGCTTACTTACCTGCAGGTTGATAAGCGTAATAATAAGAATGATTACAAACAGAATGAGTGCAGCTGCACTTGCGCGACCTTCATGGTTTCCGATTGCGTCGTAAATGAAGCCTACCATCGTGTTAAGTCTGCCGGCGTCGCTGGGCGGACCCATTGTTTCGCCGAAGATACCTACGATACTGCTGTATTCCTTAAATCCGCCGATAAAGCCGGTAATTACTACGTATGCAATCATCGGTGACAGAAGGGGTACGGTAATGCGCCAGAAGGTGCGTTGACGACTTGTACCGTCTACCTTTGCCGCTTCGTAGTACTGTTTGTTGACGCTTTGCAAACCGCCGAGCAATACCAATATCTTGAACGGAAGAGCATTCCATACAATATATATAGTCATAACGGTGATGTTTGCTATGTAACTCGAACCGTAGTTGATCCAGTTGACAGGCGGAATACCGAACACGCCGAGAACGTTGTTGATAATACCGGCAGTCTGAATAAGTTCCGCTTCCTTGCCGATGTTGTTACCTACAATATTGAACATTGCGGCAAAAACCATACCGATTGCGATACTGTTTGTAACGTACGGCAGGAAAAAGATTGTTTGCAAAAGCCGTTTCAGCGGTCTGATTGCGTTGAGACACACCGAAATGAGCAATGCAAGCAAAGTGCTGATGGGTACGGTAAGCACCGTAAGCAAAGCCGTGTTGCCGAGACACTTCAGAAAGCCGCGGTATTGAATTACCTTTTTGAAGTTTTCGATACCGAACGTATACGTTTTACCGCCGATTTCGCCCATTTGCGAATATCCGTTGAGGAACGCCATACGCAGTGTGTTGAAAATGGGCCAGACCGTAAATATCAACAGCAACACAATTGCCGGCGACAGATACAGCCACGCCTTCCATTGTTGTTTATTGTCTACCATTGTGTTACCTCTCGTTGTTAAAGTACAATCTTGCTTCCGTTTCGGCGTCGAAGATAAACACCTTGTGCGGTTTCAGATTGAAGCGCACCACGGGGTTTGCTGTGTCGATTTTGTTGTCGGCGTCGACGATGGAACGAATGATGGGGTTTTCCGAAAACTCGTGCGTGGAAACGATGCTGACGTCACGTCCCATAACTTCCACGTTGGACAGTTTGCAGTGAAGCACACCGCTGTCGGGAGCATAGATAAAACCTTCGGGACGGATGCCGACATGTACTTCGCGGTCGTCGATACCCGGCACATCCAGCACTGCGTCATCGCCGATGTACAGTTTGCCAGCCTTGACCGTACCCTTGAACACGTTGATTGGCGGCGTTCCGAGGAACTTGGCTACAAACAGGTTGATGGGGTTGTCGTACACTGCCTGCGGTTCGCCCGTTTGTTGCACCACTCCGAGTTTCATTACCACAATCTGGTCGGAAATGGACATTGCTTCTTCCTGGTCGTGGGTTACAAACACCGTCGTAATACCGGTTTCGCGCTGAATACGTTTGATTTCTTCACGCGTTTGCAGTCTGAGGCGTGCGTCGAGGTTGCTCAGGGGTTCGTCCAGAAGCAGTACGCGGGGCATCTTGACAAGTGCGCGCGCAATTGCTACACGTTGTTGCTGACCGCCGGACAGCTCGTGCGGTTTGCGGTCCATAAGTTCGTCTATCTGCACCAGTTTTGCCACATGGTAAGCACGTTCCAGCATGTCCGCCTTCTTCATCTTGTCCGCGCCTTTCAGGTTTTCAAGCGGAAACATAATGTTTTGTTTGACCGTCATGTGCGGATACAGGGCGTAGTTCTGAAATACAAGACCTATGCCGCGGTTTTCGGGACTGAGTTCCGTAACGTCCTCTTCTCCGAAGAAAATTCTGCCCGCGGTGGGCTTTTGCAGACCGCTGATCATATACAGCGTGGTACTTTTACCGCAACCCGAAGGTCCCAGAAGACCGATAAGTTTGCCGTCGGGAATTTCGTAATTAAACTTGTTTACGGCAATTACTTCCTTACCCTTTTCGTGTCTGCTTTCAAAAATCTTGGTCAAATCTTGCAAAACAACTTTCATGTGGATGTCCTTCCTTCAATTATTTTACCGACATAATTACAATTGTATATTAGCTTGTTTTTAGCTTGCCATTTTACACAACTTGCTTCTGCACGTGCGCGACGGCAATAAATAAAGCCAAAGTAATAAAAATATCGCTTTGACTTTGTTTTTGAGCCTATTCCTCGGGCAAAAACACGTCAAGAGCCGTATCGGCGACGAGAAGTGCCGTGGAAATTCCGCCTAAAATATATGAAATTGTCATTGTGGCATTTCTGCCTGCTACACGTGCGGCGGCAACAGACGTGTAAGCCGTCGTATTGGTGAACAAAATGAGAAATACGATATACGCAATTGCCAAAGCAATCGCGCTACCCTTCAGAATGTAATAAGGTACTATTTTGTCCTTCATTTTTGCGCTGACAAATGCGCATACGCCGCTGCCGAAAGAGAAAATTACCGACAAAATCAGCCATTGAGAGGAATTGCCGAAAGTAAGGTCCGACATAAGCATGTAGACAAGTCCCGCTACGAAAATGGAAATGGTAGCCGCGTAATACACAATTGTTTTGATTGTGGCTCTGGTCATAAAAACCTCCGATCCGTTGTCAATAATTTTGCTGTTCCGACTGCTGACGGGACACTTCCGCCTTGTAATCGACAAGGCTGTCGTAATTGTCGAAAATCATCTGCGTTGCCATGTCCACCACTACGGTGTTGGCAAGCAAATCGTGAATAAACGAGTTTGTTTTTGTTGCGATAACGAGGACAATCTGCAACAGCGCGAGCGCGACGAGGACGATAAGCCCTACGATGCCCATAATGTTGAACATGATGCACACCACGATAAGCACAGGCACCATAGTTTCTATTGTGTATTTGCCGAGAATTGCGCGGACAAACATCGCAAACGGAGTAACCCGGACGCCGTTACCGAACACAACGCCGATGTTGAACACCTTTTTGCCTAACGTCTGACCGTTTTTAAGAATCAGCGGCACGACGAACTCCACAAGCAGTATCGCAACCAATATGGAAATGCTGGTAATCATAAACACGAGACTTGTCACCAGTTGGTATTCCGCCATGGCTCCGCTGTCGTTTATCAACGCCTTGTATGCTTCGTCGTACTTTGCCTTTTCCTCTTCGGTAAAGGCTTCGTACTCCTCGGCGGTAATGCTGAACTTGACGTTGTACTGTTTTTCGTACTTGTCGTAGTAGACTTGCAGGTTTTCCGAGTGTTTGTCGTAACCCGTTGCCCAACTGAGCAGCAACGCCACGCCCACTGCAATGATTGCAACCAATATCAAATCCAGCAAGAAAGCCGAAATTCTTTTTAAGAAACTTGCTTTTTGAATGTCGTAAATCATCCGCAGGCAACCCCGAACCTACCGCAACCTTTTGTCACGGTTAAAAGTTTTCGCTTTATGTCACACGTCTCTTTGCCGCGGCAAAACGCTCGCAACCGTTCACACGCTTTGTGCAAATATCACGGTAAACGCATGTAAGCAACACGTTTTTCCACCGCAAAAACTCTTTTTATAATATATTATCGATACTTTGTCCGTATCCTTTTAATATCATAACACAGTTTGTCGTTTCAATCAAGGCAAAAATGTAAATTCGCGACTAATTTTTTATTTATTACGACAAATTTACTTAAACTTTACCCGATTTTTGCATTTTTCGCGTTATCCAACGACTGTTTGACATCAAAACTCACGCCGCGTAATCGTATTTTCCGACAAAATTTGCCGCAAGACAGTACTGAACAGGTGCGACCTCAGACAACGAAGCCGTAATCGTAACGTCCTTTGTAAGGATGTCGCGGTTTGTAAACACGTTTTTGCCGTTGTAGTCGTCGGAATTTATCGTGCCGACTTTCAATATGTAGTCGCGCGTCATTTCGCGGTAGTTGTACTTGCTGCCGTCCGCCTTGGTAAGGGCAATCGGTTTCATACGTCCGCTTTCAAATGCCGAAGCAGCGCGGTCGTACATGCGGTTGGAATTCTGGTGCAACAGCACGTAGTCGATGATTGCAATCTTGTACACGTGCTTTGCGTCGTTTACCACCTTTTCGCCGGACACGCGCCAGAAGTAATTGTTTCGCGCCAGCGTAATAAGGTTTGTACCGGTAACTTCGGCGATGTACACCACGTTGTCGAACGGCAACGATTCGTACAGTTTGCCGTAGGTGATTGTGCCGCCGGGCAGGTCGGTACGCGCCTGGTTGGTAAGTGCAAGCACGATGTCGTCGTAACCTTGGCTCACGGCGTATTCCGCCATGGCGCGGCAGGCAAGACGAGGCATTTCGGCATTGTAGCCGAGATAAGAGTCAACATTGCCCAGTTTTTGCGCAGCCATCTGTTCGTAATCTTCGGCATAGGTGTCGACGATTTGCTGAATTGATTGGTCGCTGTCCCACGATGAACTGTAACTGATATTTTCGTAGGTGTTACAGGACACTTCGCCGCTCGCAGTCACGTCAAGTCTGACATGAGACACCATCTTACCGTAACTCATTCCTTGCAGGAAGGGCGTGCCGCCGACCGTAATGTCGCATTCGTCGGCGTGACTGTGTCCGCAAAATACGGCGTCGGCGTAGTCGTCGATGTCAAAGTCGCTGCTTGCCATAAACAAAGTGTTTTGTGGAGCGTGAATGCTGACCACCACCACGTGGCAACCTTCTTCGTAGCGCAGTTTCTGCGACAAACCGGGGATGATTTCGCGCGGGTCCTTAAAGCCGATGTCCTGTACGAGGTTGGAACTGATCGAAGTAATCTGGTCCTTGCCTATCACGCCGATAATTCCCACTTTAAGACCGTTAGGAACTTGTTTGATTGTATATTCGCGCGCGATGTCGCTTGCAAATTCGCCGAACTCACGCGTTTTTGCGTCCCACTTGTAGATGTTTGCGCCAAGGAAGGGCGTTTTTGCGTATGCCGACAGTTCTCTGACCTTGTCAAGCCCCCAGTCAAACTCGTGGTTGCCATAGGTAAAACTGTCAAAGCCGATGTTGTCCATGCAGTCGGTAAGCAATTTGCCGTAGTTACTGTTGCTTGCCACACTGCCCTGAAACATGTCGCCGCTGTTAATCAGCAAAGTGTTTGCGTTATCCAGTTTGCGCTGTTTGAAGTACATGCCGAACTGGGCAATACGTTCCACCTTGCCGTGGAAATCGTTGATTGCGTACAAATCCAGCGACGTATCTTCAAGCACTATTACGGGGATCACGCCTGTAATTTCATATCCGCAGAAGCAGGTGGATTTTTTGGTGCCTTCGCTTGTGGTAGTTGCAGGCGTTACGATTGTCCAATCGGTAAACTCGTGGACCGACGTTTTCTTTTGACCGCACTCGCAGGTCTGCCAGTGATTTACGTCGTCATGCTTGTAGTCACCGTCAAAAACGTGCACGTGCGGTTTAGTTCCGCCGTTGTTACTACCGCCGCCTATTCCGTCACAGGCGACAAACGCCACCGACATACAAAGGCACAGCACAAGGCACAAAATAACTAAAATTCTTTTGTTCATCCGTTTCTCCGTTGTTGAGTAAAATAATATGTTTAAGACAACCCGACACAGACTCGAAGCCGTGCCGAACAAGTTTTTGTCGTCAGAGGATTGCACAACAGGGCGCAGATGCCCCGCAAAAAAAAGCCGTTTGCGCAGCGACGTCAGGCAATGTGCAAATTCGGCAACACAAACCTTTCGGCGAAATATTTGCGGTTGGTCACAAACAATCCCTTGAATGACAATTATACACCTTTGTTGAGAATAAGTAAAGGGGTAAAGCGCAAAATTGCCTTACCCCTTTAATGAAAATTACATTGATTTTAATCGCTTATGGTCATTGTCGCATTACAGAATGCTGATTTTGTCCGCAAGCAAACGCAACTAACGTTCAAGAATTGCCTTGATACGACGTACGCCGCTGCTGCTGGATTGCTCCTTCTGAATGACGAAATGACCCAGTTGTCCGGTGTGTTCCGCGTGAGGACCGCCGCAGATTTCCTTGCTGAAGTCACCCATTGTGTACACCTTGACTACTTCGCCGTACTTGTCGCCGAACAAACCGATTGCGCCCGTTTTGCGCGCCTCTTCGACGGGCATTTCTTCGCAGGTAATCGGCAAGTCGCGCTGAATTGCGTCATTGACAAGACGCTGTGTTTCTGCAATTTCTTCCGCCGTCATCGGACGAGAGAAACTGAAGTCGAAACGAAGGCGTTCCGGCGTGATGTTGCTGCCCTTTTGCTTCACCTCGTCGCCCAGTACTTTTCTCAGCGCAGCCTGCAGCAGGTGAGTTGCCGTGTGCAGATAGGTGGTTTCGATTCCGCCGCCTTCCGCCATGCCGCCCTTGAAGCGTTGTTCGCTGCCTGAATGCGACTTAGCCTGGTGCTCGGCAAACTTTTGTTTGAAACCTTCCACGTCAACGGTGTAACCGTTTTCCGCAGCAAGTTCCTCCGTCATTTCGATGGGGAAACCGAACGTGTCGTACAGTTTGAACGCAGTGCCGCCGGGAACGACGTTGCCCTGAATGTGGCTGATAACCTTGGTAAATTCCTTTTCGCCTGCAACAAGCGTTTTGCTGAACTTGTCCTCTTCCTTATTCAGTTCGTCGATGATTTTGTCGTGATTCTGCGTAAGTTCGGGATAGACGTCCTTGTAGACGTCGATGTACACCTTGGCAATTTCCGCGATGCTGCCCTTTGGCATACCGAGACTGTTTGCCATACGCACCGCGCGACGGATAAGACGGCGAAGCACGTAGCCCTGGTCAACATTGCTTGGCACCACGCCCACGGGGTCGCCCAGCAGGAAAGTGCTTGTACGTACGTGGTCGGCGATTATACGCATTGCACGCATCGTCTTGGGGTCGGAGTTGTACTTTTTGCCGCTCAGTTCCTCGATTTTTGCAAACGCGCCCTGGAACAGGTCGATGTCGTAAACCGACTTGAATCCGTTAAGTACGCACACGGTACGTTCCAGTCCCATGCCGGTGTCGACGTTTTTCTGCGTAAGGGGCAGATAGGTGCCGTCCGCCTGACGGTTGAACTGCATAAATACGTTGTTCCAGATTTCCAGATACTTGCCGCAGTCGCAGGACGGATCGCAGTGATCGCTGCATGCGGGCTTACCCGTATCCCAGAAAATTTCCGTATCGGGACCGCAAGGACCAGTCGTGCCGGCAATCCACCAGTTGTGCTTTTTGGGCAGGTAGTAAATACGTTCCTTGGGAATACCGCACTCTTCCCACACCTTTGCGCTGTCCTCGTCGCGGGGCGCGTCGTCGTCACCTGCAAACACCGTTACGGAAATGCGGTCGGGGTCAAGTCCGAGATACTTCTTGCTGGTCAGAAATTCGTAACTCCACTTGATGGATTGGTGATTGAAGTAGTCGCCGAGACTCCAGTTACCGAGCATTTCGAAGAAGGTAAGGTGACTGTCGTCGCCGACTTCTTCGATGTCGCCAGTGCGCACGCACTTCTGTACGTCGGTCAGGCGGTGTCCCTTGGGGTGAGATTGTCCCATAAGGTACGGAATAAGCGGGTGCATACCTGCCGTGGTAAACAGCACGCTGGGGTCGTTTTCGGGAATAAGGCTTGCCGACTGAATTACGGCGTGTCCTCTCTCGGCAAAAAATCCGAGATACTTTTCTCTCAAAAATTCCGATGTGATTTTCATTGTAGTAGACCTCTGTCAAACTTTGTGTATTGTCGCGGCAATCAGGCACCTACGGAAAAACCGCACGTACAAAAGCCGCGTTTAATATTTATTTCTGCACGGTAAAGTGGGCAAAAAACGCAAACGTATGCAAAATTTGCTTACAAAAACATCGTTTTGCGCCTATCATAACAGTGCAAAAGACCGAGCCACCTAAGGCGCGGTCTTTGTAATAAATTCAATTGTAAACTACGCTTGCACTTCTCAATTGTAAACTACGCCTGCACTTCGCCGACAATCTTTTTTCTGCCGCGCTTTGCAATGAGCGAGTAGATGTAGAACAGCCAGTAGTAGGCAGGTACGACGTAGATGTAGATGGTACCGAACACCATGCCGCCGCCCAGCTTAGCCGAGTCGAACCAACCGAGAATCGTGCCGAGAATACCTGTCTGTTCGGGAATGATGCCGACCTGAAGAAGATATCCGAGGGCCGATACGATTGTCGTCAGAATTGCCATAACAAGGAAGAACCAGTTGCCTTTCTTGCTGCGACGTCCGCTGAAGATACGGATGATGACGACAAGCAGATGCATAACCATTGTGATTGCAAGGATTGCGCTGCTGACAAGCATAATCATCTGCGGTACGGACACGTTTTTGAATGCACCCATTCCGCTTCCGGTAAATGCACTGATAAGAATGTCAACAAGTCCGTTGCTGCCGATTACTTCGTCCCACAGGTATTTGCGGGTGTTTTCCGCACCGCAGACGTTGGTAAAACCGCCGTCTATACGAGAGGGAAGGAAACGTCCTACGGGTAAAATGATTGCGTAAGCAAACACAAGCAACAACAATGCTGCGACTATTGCGAATGCGCGACCGCTCTTTTTGCTGCGGGTCTTGTATTCGTACTTGACAAGCTTTTTGTTCTTTTGTTTCTTTGCCTTCTTGTCCGCTTTGGCGTCTGTCGAAGCGTCGGCTTGTTCGACCGTCGTTACGGGCGTAACTGCAACGGCGTTGGTCGTATCGGGGGAAACATATCCCACTGTTGCGAAACTGTGACCGCATGCGCAAACGTTTTCCTCGGCAGGCACTTCACGACCGCACTTCGGACAAATCTTTGTCATCGCGCCGCTTCTTATCGGCGTGCCGCAATTACGGCAGAAATTTGCCAGGGGACTGTTGCGGGTGTGACACTTGTGGCAAACAACCACTTCCTGCGGAACAACAAGTTTTGCACCGCATCTTGCGCAAAAACGAGCATTCAGCGAGTTGCTGTTGTTGCAATGCGGACAAATGTTGAAACTGTTTGAACTATTCATGCTTTTACCTCCGATTTAACCTCAGATTGTTGCTTGGGTGTACTGCAATTGGAACAGAATTTGTCCTCGTCATCATTGATATTGCCACAAACAGGACACTTCCACTTGCTGATTTTGTCGGGTTCCTCGCCCGTAAAAGACCATTGACAGTTACTGCAGAACTTGCTGTCCGAGGGGTTTTCCGCTCCACAGTTGGGACAGTACTTTTTGACGTCCTCCACAACCAGTTTAAGTCCGCAGGTATCGCAGAACTCTTCGTCGGGATCATTGAGTGCGCCGCAGTTAGGGCAAACCTGTTTCTGCCCGTCCATGTCGCTGAGCACCGTTTGCATTACCGCGCTGTCACCTACGTAGGACGTTACGTGTTCGACCTGCATTTCCACTACTTTTCCGCCTTCCATGCTGCCGAAACAGTGTTTGCACAAGCCTGTTTCCATGGGGTTGGGCTTTCCGCAAAACGGACACAATCTGCGTCTTACTATACGATGTTCGTGCAGGGCGGCAACGTTTGCGCCACACTTGTTGCAGTAAATCGCCGTAACGGGCACCTGTGCGCCGCAACTCGGGCACTTTGCCGTTTCCGGCGTGGGCAATGTCGTGTAGTCGGTTTCCGCAAGGGGTTGTTCCGACGGTACGACAAGACCTATCTCGGGTGTTTGTTCGGAGATGTCGGCGGTTTTGTTGTCGACGTCTGCGGAAAGCAACGCGCCGCACTCCGTGCAGTGCTCGTTACTTATGGCATTTGCCGCGCCGCAGTGAGGACAAGCAACTTCCTCCTTAAACACAAAACTGCTTGCGCCGCAATTACAACAGTACAAGGAGTCGTTTGTGTTTTCTTCTCCGCAGGATTTACACACTTTCATCCCGACACTACCTCCCGATTAGAATGTACATCATAATAACTATATACTATTTGACAGCTTTTGTCAACGTGTAAATTAAACGTTTTTGTTCAAAAAGGGATTGTTTTGACTTATTTGCCCGCTTTGAAACCGTCCTTAAGTCCTACTATTTCGTTAAAGACAAGTTGCCCGTCTTTGCTGTCGCGATCCAGTACATAGTAGCCTACGCGCATAAACTGGAATTTGTCGCCGACTTTTGCGTTTTTCAGGCTCGGTTCCACCTTGGCTGACACCAGTTTCATGCTGTCCTCGTTGAAACGTTGGTTGAAGTCGGTAATGCCGTTCACGGGGTCTGTAAGCAAACTTTGAAGTTTACGTACCGTCACGTCAACGCATGTTGCCGCGTCCACCCACTGGATTACGCCCTTAACCTTGATTCCGCTTTCGTCGTTGCCGCTTTTGCTGTTAGGAACAACCGAACAATGCAGTTCCGTCACGTTGCCTTCGCTGTCCGTCAACGCTTCGTCGCAGTGAATGATATACGCACCCTTCAAGCGCACGTATCCGTCCGGTTTAAGACGGTAATACTTAGGCGGCGGTACAAGTGCAAAGTCGCTTCGGTCGATGTACAACTCGCGGCTGAACGGCACATTGCGACAGGTCACGTTTTCGGCGTTGGGGTTGTTTTCGACAGCAAGTTCCTCACTGCCGTCGTAGTTGGTCAGCACCACTTTAAGAGGGTCGAACACCGCCAGCACGCGGTCAGTATTCTGATTGAGGTTGTCGCGCACGCAGGAGTACAGGTAGCCTTCTTCCACTTCGCTGTTTGCCTTGGAAACGCCGATACGTTCGCAAAAATCTTTCAATGCTTCGGCAGGAATACCGCGGCGACGAAGTCCCGACAGCGTAGGCATACGGGGGTCGTCCCAGCCCAGCACCTTGCCTTCGTCAACCAACTTTTTGAGATAGCGTTTGCTCATAATTGTGTTGGTGATGTTGAGACGAGCAAACTCGATTTGTTGCGGAAGCGGCTCGGGGAAGTCGCAATTTTTGACAACCCAGTCGTACAAGGGCCGGTGATCCTCGAATTCCAGCGTGCAGATAGAGTGCGTAATGCCCTCGTGCGCGTCCTCGATGGGGTGCGCGAAGTCATACATCGGGTAAATGCACCACTTGTCGCCCGTGTTGTGGTGGGTTGCGTGCAGCACGCGGTAAATGATGGGGTCGCGCATATTTACGTTGGGCGAACTCATGTCGATTTTTGCGCGAAGTACCTTTGCGCCGTCGGCATATTTACCGTCACGCATTTCATAAAACAGTTTAAGGTTTTCTTCCACGCTGCGGTTGCGGTACGGGCTTTCGATGCCCGGCTCGGTAAGGGTGCCGCGGCGTTCGCGGATTTCGTCGGCGGTTTCGTCGGAAACGTATGCTAAGCCCTTGTTGATAAGTTTGACGGCGCAATCGAACATTACGTCAAAGTAGTCGCTTGCAAAGTACAGATTGTCCCACTTGAAGCCCAGCCACTCGATGTCCGCCTTGATACTGTTGACGTATTCCTGGTCCTCCTTGCAGGGGTTGGTGTCGTCAAAGCGCAGGTTGCATGTACCGTTGTACTTTTGCGCTATGCCGAAGTTGATGCACAGGCTTTTTGCGTGCCCGATGTGCAAGTAGCCGTTGGGTTCCGGAGGGAAACGGGTCGCAACGGTAGTGACCTTGCCGCTTGCAAGGTCGGAATCAATTATTTCTTCGATAAAATTTCTGCTTTCTTCCATAAAAACACCCTTTTACAAACAAATGCTGCCGCACAAACGACCTTAATGTCGTTTCGTCACCGTCAGTTTTTGTTTTCTTCTCCTTCAAATTCGTCTATGTTTACGTCGCTTTCACCCTCGCCGACGTACTCGGGCACGTCGCCTTCGTCGGGCGGAATAAATTCGCCGCCTTCCGCTTCGCCCTCGCCACGGTAGCCTTCGGTAAGGTCGGGCAGTTCGCCGTTGCCCTGCTGTTCGGGCTCGTCGCCGCCCATTGCAATCTGCTGTTCGGCAAGGGTTTCGGCGTCCATAAAGCGCACGAATTTACCCAGCCAGAACAACTCGATGTTGCCCGTTTCGCCGTTACGGTGCTTGGCTACGATAAGACTGTGTTTTGTAGTACCCTTCTCTTCGTCCTTTTCGCGGTGAATAAACAGTACTATGTCGGCGTCCTGCTCGATACTGCCCGATTCACGCAAGTCGGACAGCACGGGCTCGCCACCGCCGCCGCTCTGACCGTCCTTGCCCTTGAGGTTACGCATTTCGGCGTCACGCTTCAACTGAGCAAGCGCGATGATGGGCACGTCCAGTTCCTTTGCCATAAGTTTAAGCGCACGGGTAATTGCACCGACTTCGTTTGCACGCCCTTGCTTGGGATCGATACCGCTGTTCATCAACTGAATGTAGTCGATGACGATCATGTCCAACCCGTGTTGCGCCTTAAGACGGCGGCACTGCGAACTGATTTCCGACGGGCGGATCTGCGCGTAGTCGTTACCGTACAGGCTCATTGTGGCGCAAATGGTATTTTGTGCGGCGCGGATACGTGCAAGGCTTGCGTTGGGGTCGGTAAACTGACCGCTTTTGATTTCCGCAAGGGGCACCGTGGACATACTGGACAGCATACGTTCGATAAGTTGCTGCTTGCTCATTTCCAGACTGTAAATGGCTACGGTTTTGCCCTGCTTGGCAACGTTTTCCACTATGTTCATTGCCATTGCCGACTTACCTACACCGGGACGTGCCGCAAGTACGATAAGTTCGCCGCCGTGCAGACCGTTGGTCATGCGGTCGAAACGTTTGAAGCCGGTCTGTATTCCGCGGAATTTGCCCGGGTTTACAAAACGCTCGTTGATGGCGTACATCGTTTTTGCCGTGTCCTCGGCAAGGGAAACAAGCCCTGCGTTTGCGCCGCCCTGCGACAGATTGAATATCTGTTCTTCGGCGTAGGTTATGGCTTCTTCCGCACTGCCTGCGCTGTAGGCACGCTGTTCCACTTCGCCGCAGATACGGATAAGTTTGCGCATGGTACTGGCACGCTTGACAATGCTGATGTACTCGTCGTAGTTGGCGGTACTGGGCAGCAACTCGTTCAACTTCAGTATGTAGTCGATGTCGCCGACCTGTTCCAGTTTGCCTTCGCGGCGCAGATAGTCCACGACGGAAGCAAACCCAACGGTGTTGGCCTGGTTTTCGTCGCCGACCATGTGCGATTGCTCGGAAATAGCCTGCATTGCGGCAAAAATTTCGCGATGATTGAACTGGTAAAAATCGTCCTCCTTCAGTTGGGCGATCATTTCCAGTTGGTATTCGGTATTGCGCAAAATACAGCACAACACGTTTTGTTCCGCTTCGACGCTGTTGGGCAACGTGGCGCGGTTGGGTCCGCTGCTTACGCGCTGTTTGGTTTCGGCGGACGTTTGCTGTCCGTTTTTGTTTTCGGTAGGCATGTTTCTCCTTGGTGCACCGTCGCGCTGCTTGCAAAAAGACAAACAAAAGGCGTTGCAAGACACATTTTGCCTTGCAAAACCACCTGCGACTTGATTATGTTGAAAATATTATACAATGATTGCCTTTTATTTGCAATAAAAACACGCAAAAAACTTACAAAAGTTGAAATTAACAGAATTAAACAACACGTTCAGCAGCAAATACAAACAATACGTCTTTGACCGTAACCTGTACAGCGTACAGATATCATCCGTCGCAGACGGATTTCACCTTGCGTAGCAAGATTTCATTTGCCGTCAGGCAAATTTCATTGCGCGTACTTTCTTGTACGCGCCGGGGGTGGGCGGTCGGGGTAGCGGCGCTGCGGGGGCACTGCCACAAGCGGTGACGTTGAAAACGACATTGTTCCGCCACGTATAATTACGTCCGCCGAAGTTAGTACACTTGAAGTACGAAAACCAACTACAAACCGTTAGCCGGGTACATCACGGGTGTCAAGGTGTTAAGTCGTAGCGACATCTGAACGAGGGCGCGGCTGGGCAGGCTGCCTACCACAGACTATAATGCCCGAAGTGAAGCGAGCGAGCACGCGCTCGCAACGACTTAATTCCTTGCCACACGCATAGACACATCACCGCACTTCGGCGCCCTTCAACGCACGCCCTTCCCGAATTTCACACGTCCACGTCCGTTTTCAACGGCACCGCAATCACTTTGTCGACCTTTTTGTACTCGTCTTTTCTCAACAGCACCCTTTTTACAAGCGTTTCGCCGTCGTAGTAGCACAGGTAAGACTTACTCTTTACGCCGTCGCTGCCGCGAACAAGCACTTTTTGCTCTCCGCCGCCCAAGGTTTCGTCACTTACGTATCTCGTTTCAAACGGCACGCGCTCGGACTCGCTTTCACGCTCGATACGATACTCGTTCGGTACACCGTACACGCAAAAAACGATTTGTCTGTTCTTTGTCGTCGCGCCGATGTACACGGGCATGTCGGTGTCGTTGACAAAACTGAGATCCGTCGTACCGTAACTCACCATGGCGTCGAACCCTGGTTTGACGTAACCCGAAACAAGGGTATGTCTGTGTGCGCGTGGGACAAAACCGCCAAGCAACAGCGCGTTGTACAATGTCGTAGACACCTGACACACGCCGCCGCCAAAGCCGTCGACATACTTTCCGTCGCTGATTACAACGGCGTTTTTGTAGCCACATTCTTCCGTGCGCGGTCCGACAATATCGTTGAACGAAAACTTTTCTCCCACGCCGACAGCAGTGCCGTTGAGCCTTTTGACACACTTTTCTATGTTGAAACTTCTGTTTGCGCCGCTTGTGGCAAAGGACGTGACAAACCTACCTTTAAGCACGGTGTTACGTCTGAGGAAGTCCACCGTCACGGCTTTGTCAACGATTAACGGCAGATTGACAGTTGCGTTTTTGCCTGCCGCAGCAAGAACGTCGGCAAGCAACTTGTAGCAATCTATCTTTTTGCCGTCTTGCCCCTTGGCGTAAGAAAAAGTCCCGTCAAACGAAACCGACGCATCGACGCGGTCACACTCGACATATGCAAAATGCACGACGACCTTCTTGTAAAAATTCGGCAAAAAATAGTCGCATACCGCTTCAAACGGCAGTTGCATCTGTTTGACTTCGCTTAGCAGTCGCAACTTAGCGTCACGCCCGAAAAAGACGTTTTCCGCTTCGTTTCCGGTCAGGTTTTCATCGAGATTGTACCGTACAACGTCGCCGTCACATTTCACTTTTACATCCACGTTCCACGGCTTTTGTAAGCAAATTTCGCTACCGTATGCATTTTTTTGTGACAAATTGCCGGTAGCAAACAACAAAAATGCGCTCACCAAAAATGTGAGCGCAAGAGTTTGCAACAATAATTTTTTTGTGGTCATATTCCCAGAATCGTCCTTGTGTAATTGGACGGATTGAAGGATTTCAGTCCAAGATCCACGCCGTGCACGTAGTCGTGAAAATCGCTGCCGCCGGTCGTAATCAGTTTGTACTTACTCGCCATCCGTCCGTAAAATCTACGCTCGGCATTAGTGTGTGTAAAGTATTCCGCTTCGATACCTCCCAGCCCTGCAAGGACAAGCGGCTTTAAGAAACGCTCGAACGAAACGTCGCCGAGACGCAATTTTTTCGGGTGGGCAAGCACCGGAATACCGCCGAACTTCAGGACGAACTGTATACCTTCTACGGGCGTAAGCCTTCGCGATTGCACGTAACAACATTTGTCCACGCCCAGATAGTTGTCAAACACTTCGGCAACGCTTTGGCAAAAACCCATGCGCACCATTTCCCGCGCGATTACTCCGCGCCCGATTGTGCCGCCGCCGCCAAGTTTGCTTTCGTCGATGTCGCAACCGTGCCGACGCAACTTTTCAAAAATCAACTTGTTGCGCTCATTGCGCATTTCGACGATTTTGTCTATTTCCTCGGCAAACTCGCCGCTGTTTACGTCCATGTTGTAACCCAGCATGTGTACTTCGCACAACGAACTGCAGGACAATTCCACGCCGACAAGAAACTTCAATCCTACTTCCTTCGCACGGATTGCTGCTTCCGCAACGCCGCTTACGGTGTCGTGGTCGGTGATTGCAATGCAGTCCAAGCCGCGTTCTTTTGCAAGGTCGACGACTTGCGTAGGCGTAAGTATCCCGTCGGATTTGTTAGTGTGTATGTGTAAATCGCATTTCATGCTTAAATTGTATCACCCGAAGTTGGTTTTGTCAACGAATACAAAAACACCGCAAAATACAAAACAGCGCAAGGGTTTTGCGCTGTTTTTGAGTAGATTTGCATATAAATAGGTTTTCACGAATTAGTTAAACGCTCTCACCATTTCCTGTACGCAGTACAGATTTCATCCATCGCAGACGGATTTTATCTTGCTTAGCAAGATTTCACTTGCCGCCAGGCAAATTTCGTTGCGCGTACTCTAACAACATCATTGAATCACAACAAAATCAACATCTACCGCCACTACCAATAAAGTGTCCTTGACCATGAGGGGTGGGCGGTCGGGGTAGCGGCGCTGTGGGGGCACAGCCGCAAGTGCTGACGTTGAAAAGGGCATTGCAACGCCATTTACAATTAAGTCCGCCAAAGTTAGTAAACGTGAAGTGCACAAGCCAATTACAAACGGTCAATTTGCTTCATTCAGGGGTGGCGAGGTGTTGCCAATTAGGGACATCGTCCGCGAGCCTGTGGCTGGGTAGGCTACCTACCACGTAGCCTTAATAGGCGAAGCGGCGCGAGGCATCAGCCGTTCCCATATTGGCAATTCCTCGGCAGGACCCCTTACACAAACTACCGCACTTCGGCGCCCTTTCCGCCGTCTTTTCAATCGGCAGCGCGACTAACTTTTGAAGCGCACAATTTTTTCCACAACTATGCCGCCCTTCTTTCCTTTAGGCAACTTACCCTTGTGATTTTTGCTTTCAACGCTTATTTCCGACGTGTCGACAACAAGCGTATTTGCGCGGTCGATGACAGCCAACTTGTAATGTTCGCCGTTTACGTAGTCGGCAAACACCACGCATGTGCCGTTGTTTCCGAATTCGATACCTTTTGCGCCCTTACAGTTGCGCGCGTGTTTGGCAATGTCTTTGACGGCAAGGCGTTTCATAAAGCCCTTGTCGGTAATCATTACCACTTCGCCTTTTTCCTTGTCAACCTGACCTACCCACACCACGACTTCGTCCTTGCCGAGGTTAATGCAGTGTACGCCGCCTGCCACGCGCCCTTGCAAAGGCACTTCGCTTACATCGAAACGCACGCAGCCGCCCTTGTTGGTAACGTAGAAAATTTCCGTGTCGGGACGTACAAGTTCCGCCCTGAACACTTCGTCGCCGTCCTTGCCCTTGTAGCCCTGGTAACTTGCCTTTTGCAATTGGTACTCGCTCCACGCGGTACGCTTGACCATGCCTTGTCGTGTGTACAGCAGCACTTCGCCCTGCGCTTCGTCTTCGTCGCGCGGCATGACAAGCACGCTTACGGGCACTTCTCCTTTCTGTGCGTCGTTGAATGTCTGCGACAGCGTTACGCCGTTGTCACGGTACCGCACTTCGGTAAGTTTGCCAACTTCTGTCTTGTAGCAATTGCCAAGATTGCTGAAAAACAGCACTTTGTCGTCGGTTTGCACTTCCATTGCGGTGGTAAGCATTTCCGCCGAGGTCGCCCCGATAGCATCCTTGTTGGACAGGTTGAAGTTTTTGAGCGGTATACGCTTGATTGTGTAGTCTGCGGCAATACCCAGCACCACTTTTTCAACGGGTTTTTCGTCAAGTTCACTGGGGATGACAACGTCCGTCATGTCCTTGCAGATTTCCGACTTGCGCGCAACCTTGTAGTTGCGTTTAAGAGTGGCAAGTTCCGTCTTGATGAGGTTCATTTGCTCTGCACGACTGTTGATAATTATCTGCAAACGTGCAATGTTGCGTTCGATTTCCGCAAGTTCCGTCACCAGTTTGTTTACTTCCAGTTTAGTAATACGGGCAAGGCGCAAATCCAGTATCGCCTGAGCCTGCTTTTCCGACAGGTCGAAACGTTGGCGCAGTTTTGTGCGTGCGTCCGTCGTACTTGCCGCGCTTTTGATGATACGGATCACTTCGTCGATATTCTGTACGGCAATTACCAAGCCCTGCAAAATGTGCTGACGAGCCTTAGCCTCTTCCAGTTCAAACTTGCTGCGGCGCAGAATGACTTCGCGCTGATACACCACGTAGTAGGCAATGATATCGAGCAGTCCCATAAGTTGCGGCTTACCGTCGGCAATGGCAACCATGTTGATACCGTAGGACATTTCCAGTTGACTGTACTTGTACAAAAGGGCAATCGTGCGGTCGACGTCGGCGTCCTTGCGCAGTTTGATTACGGCACGCATACCTTCCTTGTCACTTTCGTCTACAATTTCCGCAATGCCCTGGAACATATCCTTCTTTTCGTCCTTAAGCGCGGCGATCTTCATAAGCAAATCTGCCTTGTTAAGCCCGTAAGGAATTTCCGTAATTACGATGTTTTTTCTGTCGCCGTTTGCCGCTTCGATGTGCATTTTGGCGCGGATTACGATTTTGCCTTTGCCTGTTTCGTAGGCTTGCTTCAAGCCGTCGCCGGGGATAACGAAACCACCCGTCGGGAAGTCAGGTCCCTTGATGATCTTCATCATCTGGTTGAGACTGATGTTTTTGTTGTCGATGTAGGCAATTACGCCCTCTATTACTTCGCAGAAGTTGTGAGGCGGAATGTTTGTCGCAAGACCTACGGCAATACCCGTTGCGCCGTTGACAAGCAGGTTGGGGAAACGTCCGGGCAACATGTCCGGTTCCTTGGTGGTATCGTCGAAGTTGCGCGACCAGCGCACGGTGTCCTTTTCGATGTCGCGAAGCAGTTCCAACGCGTAAGGGGACAATTTTGCCTCGGTGTAACGCATTGCCGCCGCGCTGTCGCCGTCGATGTTGCCGAAGTTGCCCTGTCCAAGGACAAGGGGAACGTTCATTGCAAAGGGCTGCGCCATACGCACCATTGCGTCGTAAATACTGCTGTCGCCGTGGGGGTGATACCTACCCATGCAGTCACCTACGATACGCGCCGATTTACGCGTGGGCTTGTCGGGGGTGTTGCCCTGTTCGTACATGCTGTACAGTATGCGGCGTTGCACCGGCTTCAAGCCGTCCTCTACGCGCGGAAGCGCACGGTCGAGAATAACGTGTTCGGCGTAGGGCATCATGGATTCGCTCATGACGATTTCCATCGGTTTGGTAAGAAGGTTACTGCCGTCCTCCATTTTTTCGATGTCGCTGTGTTCGAGGTCGAATATATCAACTTGTTTCATTTAGCCCTGCCTCCTACACCAATTCTTCAAAAACGGCGTCCTTGTCTTTGTTGAAGTCGGCGTTTTCCGTTATGTATTGTTTGCGAGCCTCGATCTGATCACCCATAAGGGTTGTCACCATACGTTCGGCTTCGCTGATGTTTTCTATCGTGACGCGCATAAGGGTACGCGTTTCGGGGTTCATGGTCGTTTCCCACAACTGTTCGGCGTTCATTTCGCCAAGCCCCTTGTAACGTTGCAGGTCGTAGCCTTTGCCAAATTCCTGCACGATTTCCTGCAGTTCGTAGTCGTCGTAGGCGTAACGCACTTTATCTTTTTTGCTCAGTTTGTACAGCGGCGGCATACCGATGTAGACGTGCCCCTCGGTGATAAGTTCGCGCATGTAGCGGAAGAAGAAGGTCAGCAAAATTGCCCTGATGTGCGCGCCGTCCTGGTCGGCATCGGACAAAATGATGATTTTGTCGTATTTAAGGTCGTTTATGTTGAAGTCCTCTTCGCCGATACCCGTATCCAGCGCGGAAATAAGCGAGCGGATTTCTTCGTTTGCAAGCACCTGGTCGATACGTTTGCGTTCGGCATTAAGCGGTTTACCGCGAAGTGGCAGTATTGCCTGGAAACGACGGTTACGCGCCTGCTTTGCGCTGCCGCCCGCGCTGTCGCCCTCCACGATAAACAATTCGTTTTTCTTGGCGTCGCGCCCTGTGCAACTTGCCAGTTTGCCTACAAGGGTGCTGTTGAAAATGCTGTTTTTCTGACGTGTGACTTCCTTTGCCTTGCGTGCCGCTTCGCGCACCTTTGCCGAAGCGATAGACTTTTTGATTATGGTTTCGGCTGTTTCGCTGTCGCTGCGCAGAATTTCCGTAAAGCCATCGGTTGCCAACGCTTCGCACGCCACACGCGCTTCCACGTTGCCGAGTTTGGTTTTTGTCTGTCCTTCAAACTGTACGTTTGCCATCTTGACGGACATGACGAGAGTAATGCCCTCGCGGAAGTCCTCGCCGATAAGGTTGTCGTCCTTGGGTTTGAGAAAGCCGTTTGCTCGGGCATAGTCGTTGAACACTTTGGTCATGGCGGTTTTTACGCCGGTTTCGTGCATGCCGCCTTCGCCCGTAGGGATGTTGTTGACGTAACTGATGAAGTTTTCCGTGTAGTTGCTTGTGTACTGGAAGGCAAACTCCAGCTCAAGCGTTTCGTTTTTACCCGACCAGTACATGGGCTTGAGGTGCAACGGCGATTTGTTTTCGTTGAGGTACAGCACGAAATCTTTCAATCCGCCCTCGTAGCAGAATTCCTTGTGCATGTCGTTGCCGTCATCGTCATTGCTGCGTTCGTCTGTCAGAATAAACTTGATACCTTTGTTGAGGAATGCAAGTTCCTTGACGCGCTTTTCGATTACGGCGTAGTCCATCTGTATATTTTTGAACACGCGTGCGTCGGGCAGAAAAGTAACCGTCGTGCCGTGGTCGTTTTCGTCGCAATCGCCGATGACAATCAGATCCGTTTCAGGCACACCGCTTTGAATCTTGCCCGTCGCAGGGTCCTCCGGACTGTGAAAACGCTGACGATAAACGTGTCCGTTTTTGCGGACGGTGACGACAAGCCACTCCGACAGTGCGTTTACCACGCTTGCGCCAACGCCGTGCAGACCGCCGCTGAACGCATAGTTTTCGTGATTGAACTTGCCACCTGCGTGCAGTTGCGTGTAAACCACTTCCACGCCGGAAACGCCCAGTTGCGGATGCTTGTCCACGGGTACGCCGCGGCCGTTGTCGCTGACGGTAACGCTGTTGTCGGAATGAATGGTGATGTCCACCTTGTCGGCGTAGCCGTTGCTGGCTTCGTCAACGGCATTGTCCACTATTTCCCACAACAGGTGATGTAGTCCCTTGCTGCCCGTTGTACCGATGTACATACCGGGGCGCATACGGACGGCGTCCAAGCCTTCCAGCACCTGTATGTCTTTTGCATTGTACGTATGTTCACTCAATGTTTTATCCTCCGAGTTGTTTTTCAATATTCTTTTGCAATATGCGCCGCCGAACAACAAAACACACTTCGTCACGGCAAAACAAGCCACAAAAAAAACGTGACCTAACGATGTAAGGGGACACTGCCGAGGCATTACCTTTGTAACGTCGGCACACAGGCAAAACTTTACCTGTCAGGCGGCAGGAACTTTTACCCTACGAGCAGCATAAACACCGCCCGCCAAACAAGTAAACGCTCGCCCGTCGTTAACCTTATATCATTATATCACGTTTAATATTACAAATCAAGTATTTATTTTATATTTATACGTCAAATTTCGACCTCATTGCCCGACAAATCGAACGCAATCAAAATATATGCATAAATATACCTACGAATGTATAATTATTACAATTTTGCAAAATTATACATTTTTACGCGCGGCGCGGTGATTACATATGTTTGTCAAGCCAGTCGGCAATGTCGGCGTAGACGTCGTTTTTGTTGATTTCGTTTAGTATCTCGTGGCGCGCGCCGTCGTACAGACATGTCGTAACGTCGGTAACGCCTACCGTATTTTCGTAAAACTTAGCCAACTTTTTTACACCTTTGCCGTAGTTGCCGACAGGGTCCTCGCTTCCCGCGACAAGCAAAATGGGCTTGGTTACGTCTATTGCCTGATAGTACTGCTTTTTGTACAGTTTGCTTATGCCTTCCATAAAAGTGCGGTAGAAATTTGCCGAGCATACGTAGGTACAAAACGGGTCGTGATTATACTTTTCCACTTCGGCTTTGTCGCGATTGAGCCATGCGTTTGTACCCTCGCCCTTGAAGTGTTTATCGTAGGGCTTAAAGCTGAGGTCGGCAATAAACACGGCTTCGTGGCGTGGCCCCTTATTGCGGCACATACTGCGAGCAACGGTCTTACACACGCTGTAAGCCACACCCTTGATGTAGTTGCTGCCTACAAGCACAAAACCTTTTACGTCGGGGTGCTGTTCGACAACCGCTTGCGTGACGAAACTGCCGTAACTGTGTCCCATCATAAATACCGGCAGGTTGTACTTTTCGCGGCAGTAATTTATCAGGGTAAGTTGGTCGTTGACATTGTTGGTAAACATATCGCCGTCCTCGTAGCCGAGACTGCCTTCTTCTGCCGTCAATCCGTGTCCGCGGTGGTCGTTCATCACCACGATGTAACCGCGGCTGTTGAGAAACTTTGCAAAGTCGTCGTATCGTGCCGAGTGTTCCACCATTCCGTGGGCGATTTTAACAACCGCCTTAGGCTCGACAACATCGTCCCAGGTGTACAGCGCGATACGCTTGCCGTCATGCGACGCAAAATCAGTTTGTTTCATACAGGTATTCTCCTTGTGGGGTTTTATATTTCGCATTGAGCCGAAGTTAACCTACTTGAAGTGGTAAAAAAAAATCATAAACAGTTAACAAACACTTTCAGCAGCGGCGATGTGTTGTCCAATGAAAACCATCATTCCGAGGGCGCAGCCGGGAAGGCTACCTACCACTAAACTACAATGCCCGAAGTGAAGCGAGCGAGCACGCGTTGGCACGTACTGTAAGCGAGCATTTGGCAAACCGCAAAGCGGGAAAAGCGCACAACAAGCACGCGCAAATGCTTACTTTTTCCGTCGCTCGGTCGCCACGTAGGGTAATTCCTCGACAGCCCCTGCCACAAACTTCCACACTTCGGCATATTATATTTATTGTACACCGACGATTACGCCGCTGTCAATACCGTATTTTTAATAATATTTGTACATAAAATACCGATATGAACATTTTATTTTGCGGAGGGGGCACCGCAGGTCACGTTACGCCCAATCTTGCACTGATTGACGAGATTTGCAAACTTAAACAAAGCAGTCAATGCCGAAACGAAAAAGCAGACGGAGTATTTTGCAATGCGACGATTTTCTATGCGGGCAGTACTCATTCCGACGCCGAACTGTTGTCCCCGTATATCCAAAGCGGCAAAGTGGAAAAATATTTTCGCCTTGACGCACCGAAACTGCGCCGCACCTTTTGCCTGTCAAACTTCGCGCTGCCGTTCAGGTTTGTCAAGGCGGTGAAACAGGCAGGCAAAATTCTGGACGAAATTAAGCCGCACGTAATTTTCAGCAAGGGCGGCTACGTCGGCTTGCCAATAGTAATTGCCGCAAGCAGAAGAAAAATTCCGTCAATACTGCACGAAAGCGACCTTTCCATGGGGCTTGCCAACCGAATTTCCATGCGTTACGTAACGCGCGCGTTGTCGGCGTTTCCGCAAAAGAAAGGAAACACTACCGTTGTCGGCATGATTGTGCGACAAAGTCTGATTGACGGTGACCGACAAAAGGGACTTGATTTTTGCAAATTTGACGGAAGTAAGCCGCTGCTACTGGTTACCGGCGGAAGTCTCGGGGCGCAGGCGTTGAACGAAGCAATTGCCGATACGCCGTCGCTTGCGGATAAATTCGATATTTTTGTACTTACGGGCAAGGGTAAAAGTATCGACTGCAACTTTGTACATCGGGCGGAATTTTGCAACACGCCGGGCGACCTGTTTGCAGCCGCCGACGTTTGTCTGACGCGTGCAGGCAGCACCACTTTGTGCGAACTGACGCTTTGCAAAACGCCCTTTGTCGCCGTGCCACTTGTAAAAGGTTCTCGCGGAGAGCAACGGCTTAACGCCGAATACTTTGCTAAGCGCGGTTGCGGAACGGTGCTGGACGAAAGCAAATTGCAAAGCCGACTTGCAGGCGCGGTAAAATTTGTTTACGACAACCGCGCAGCATTTGTCGCAAAGCAAACCAAATACGCCCATACGCTCAACGGCACACAAAATTGCCTTGACGAAATTGCCGATTTGTTGAAAAATGTCACTCCGCAACGCAACAAAAAAATATGAAAAATTGATACGTAGTAATTTTTTATTCACAGTTGAAGTAGCAAAAAGGGCTCGACAAAAATTTTCGAGCCCTTTTGGGTTTATGTTTCGAATACCTTTACAAACGATTTGTCATGCCCTGTATAGGTGCCCGACAGGCAGCACCGTTAAAAATCAAGTACGTATTCCTTGTCTACAACGCCGTTGCTAAGCGATTCGTGCGCGACGTCGTACATGTGGCACGCGCCGTAGTTTTCCGCAGACAAGTCAACTTCGAGATAGCTTACGCCCTTGCCAAGCACCCTGCCCGTTTCGGGGTCAATCCACTTGCTGCGAAACATCTGCACGTCGGTGTAGTTGAACAGACTTCGCACAAAGGGATGCAACCATTTCAGTTCGTTTTCGTCCTTGAAAAACGGATACGTATGGTAACCGCAGCAACGTCCGTAAGCAAGCATTACACCGTTTTTGTCTACGCCGCGCAGGTTGTTGACGTGGTCGTGTCCCGCAAGCACTGCCTTAGTGCAGCCGAGTTCCACAATTTTGTCGTACAACGCGTAACCGCCGCCGTCGTAATCGGCGGAAATATTTCCCGTCTGGCAGTAGACACCGGGCATTTCGGTGGATTTTCCGCTGAACGGATTGGTGTACGTCCAGCCTTCTTCCAGAATGAAGCCGCTGCTTTTCGTTACAACGCCGCTTTGAATGTCGTTGTACATGTCGGCATACGCGCGGAAAGGCATATGCATAAACAGCGACGACTGAATGTCGCTTTTTATCGTGCGCAGCCCTTGCACGTTCCAGGCGTACCACTCGGCTTGCTCCGCCGAAACTTCGTCGTACAGCAAGTGTCCGCTGTTAACCTTGACATCGGGATACATGTTGCTGTCAATCATACTAAGCGCGTACAGCAAGTCGCCGCGGCTGTCCACAACTTTGACAAAATAGTTACTTTCGCCCTTGATGTTGCTCGGACCGCCGTCAAACAGACAGTACTTGTAACGATCGAAAATTTTGCTGTGTCTGTACTTGCTAAGTCCGTATTCGCTGTCGTGATTGCCGTACACAAACGCCCAGTAAACCTGTTGCTCTTCCATAAAATCGCAAAAGTACTCTACCGCGCCCTTGGCAAAAATGCTGAGCGTAAGGTCGCCTGTAACGACGGCGATGTCAGGGCGATTGACGGCAATTGCCTTTTTAAGCAGGTCAAAAGTTTCAACGTCCTGCGTCATGTGGCCGAACTTTATTTGCGCGTCGGTAATCTGCATAATTTTCAGCGACGTTTGTCCTTCGGCAAGTTTAAGCGTGGGCATGGAGTCGTAGTACTCGGCGAAGCTGTCCGTCGATTTCCACTCTTTTCCGTTGCCGTAGTAATTTTCCGCAGGGGTAATGCCACACGCTGCGTAATGGATTGCGATGCAGCCGCCCAGTATCATGATTACAGCCAGCGCGATACACCAGCCGTTGCGGCGTTTAAGTTTCTTTTCGGTAGTAGCCATAGGTTATTCCGTCCGATTTTTATTTTTTTGTCGCTGCAAAATTGCTACTGCGACAACATAACGGTGCAAAAAAAACGCAACCGTATGCAATTTTTGCAAACAAATTTACTTGCCGTTAAATTGTATCACAGTTGCGTTGTCAAATCAAGATGTTTTGTAAAAATGATTATGTTACGACACAATTATTTTACGATACTTGAGAAAAATGTCTCGCAAAGAGGCAGCCAATTTTGCAAGCGCGTCATAAACGGCTGAAAATCGTTTGTCAATTCGTCGCATGTCGAAAGTCCGTGCCAACCGCTTGAAAACATGTGCAGTTCGCACTTCACGCCGCAAGCAAGGCATGCCTCGATGTAGCGAATAGAGTTTATCGGCGATACGACTTTGTCCTCCGCAGTAGTCCACACAAAACTCGGCAAAGTTCCCGCAGTCACGTTTTTGTCAAGAGCAAGGCTTTCCGCAACCGTTTTCTTTTCTGCTTCGGTTCTGTCTGCAAGCAGGTTCTGGAAGCTGCCGACACTGTACTCCGCGCTTATTACGGGGTAGCACAACCCTGCCGCTGTTGCGGCAAGATCCCAATTTTTGCCAAATTTTTCGTTTACGTTCATGTAGTCGGTTGCGAAGTTGCCTACAAGGTGACCGCCTGCGGAAAAACCAACCACGTATATGCGGTCAAGGTCAACGTGCAGCTCGTTTGCATGCTTACGTATGTAGTCCACCGAAGCGCACAGTTGCAGCAATTGCGCGGGATAATATGCCTGCGGACGGACGGAATAGGTAAGCACAAACGCATTGTACCCCTTGCCCATAAAGTACGCGGCAATCGGCTCGCCCTCGCGCTTGCTGACCATTGCGTAGCCACCACCGGGCACAACGACGATTGCGGGGCGTTTGTCCATCACATCGTCGTCGCGGAAAGTGCCGAACGTAAACGCATCCAGCGTAGCCGTGCCGTCCAGTCCGTACAATTTAGAAATTTCAATCTGACAAGTTTGCATAATAATACCTCTTTGCGGTCGTCGTGCGGAACGTTTTGTCTGACAATGCGGCAAAAGGCGCAACCGTCACCGAACAACCCAGCTATATGTAATGATAGCACAAACATCGTCCCAAGTCAATGATGAAACAATGCAATAAAAACAATTTCCAAACAAAGACAACTGCGACGACAGCACCACGTGTTTTTAACAAAATAAATTATTCACTTTCGAGTTTAGTATCACCACCATTGATTTTATGTCGATTATACTTACAATTCTCATGTCGCAAGCACCCGAACCTTGCGCATTACGCAAAATTCACTTTGTATAGTCTATATGAAATCCATCACATTTTTCTATTGCTTCTTCTTGTCCCTGCCGTGCCGCCGCCACGTACCAGTACTTTGCCTTTTCAAAATCAGACTCGGTTCCAATCCCGTTTTCGTAAAAATATCCAAGATTAAATTGCCCGTCCCAATCACCGTGAACTGCCGCTCTTTCAGTCCAATAAAAGGCTTTTTCAAAGTCAACCTGCACCCCAAAACCTTTCCAGTAAAAGTATCCTATTTGGCATTCTGCCAACGGATAACCTTTTTCGGCAAGTTCCAAGTGCCCGTCAAAGCATTTTTTGTACTGCTTGCTTTCCCAGTACTTGTCGATAAGTTCGTTACATCTGTCAAATTCCGCGCAAGGTTTATAGTATTCATTCATATAAATATCCTC
>OMNQ01000064.1_pt1 | contig 31597 bp, 29 predicted proteins | sample 1673871 | NCBI WGS metagenome assembly OMNQ01 (sample SAMEA103958130, study PRJEB25191) | human gut metagenome | biome: human-associated habitat [ENVO:00009003]; feature: intestine environment [ENVO:2100002]; material: feces | place: Germany | collected 2013/2015
TTTTTTACGCCTTTTGTTTGCAAAATCCTGTACGGAGTTGAACACGAAAGGCGTTTTTTTTGTGTTTTTTTTGCGGTTTGCGGAAAAAGAAAGTGGGTCAATATTTTTTATTATTTTTTGCAAAGCCCCCGAGTGTTATTTCGATTTGCAGGTATTAGCGAACAAAGAAACAAAAAATTTATTTTTCCTTAAACGTATTGACGTGGCGCACCATCGGTGCTAAAATAAGTATGGTTGAGTGTGATATCGATATCACACCGAATCACAACGATACTGTTTCGTCTGCATTGCAGCGGCGGTATTGTCTGATTAGGGGTTTACAAAAATGCAACTTTTGCTTCTTGTTGCAATTCCGCTTCTGGGCGCGGTCAAGGTGCTGTTTCAGGGCAAAGCGGTCAAAGGTTATGTGGAAAGTTTACGTGACAGTCTGACGCTCGGCTCGGTTACATTTGCAACAATCGCTGTTTGCCTTGCTGCAATTTACCTGCGTGGCGTTCCGTCGCAGACAACTTTGTGGCTGGGCGTATTGCTTGGCGTGTGCAACGTCACCTTTCAGGTATGTTACAACGTGGCAATGATCAAGGGACCTGTGTCTCTTACGGGCGTTTGCGCCAATTTCAGCATTATTGTGCCGCTTGCGGTGGGTTTTACCGTTCTCGGTGAACAATTGACCGTCATCAAGGGCGTTGGCATTGTGTTGATTTTTGTTTCGTTTGTATTGCTGCAACGCAAGACCGACGACAAAAAGGTAAATGTGGTGTGGATGCTTCTGACCGTTGCGACCATGCTTGCGGCAGGCGTAAGCAACGTGGTCATGTCTGTGTTCAAAACTTTGCCTGTGGCGGAGGAGCGCAACCTGCTCATCGTCGTAAGTAACATTGTATCCGCTGTTGTCAGCATACTGTGTGCCGTAATTTGCGGCGCGGCAAGGCGGACGTCGGGCGAACGGTTGCTCAAACCTATGTGTCGCGGTTCGTTGCTTTTTGCAATGGCGTCGGGCTTGACGCTGGCGGTGTATCAGCCGCTTAGCATGTTTGCCCTTACAATGGTAGATGTGTCGGTGTACTACCCCGTAACGGGCGCGTTGGCGGTAATTTTCCTTATGCTGTCGGGCATACCGGTGTTCAAAGAAAAGCCGACGGTAAAGCAGATAACAGGCGTGTGCCTGGGCGCATGCGCAATAGTGCTGATCAATTTGCAGAATGCGTGACGCAAAGACTGACGACATCATGACGTAATTGTAGTGGCGAAAAAAACAATATTGAAAACCATTCAAGACAAACAATTGAAAACCAATAAAAAGGAAAAGAAAAAATGATTACTCAACCTAAAGTAAAGTTTGTTCGTTTTGTCAACTTCACCTCGGGCGAAAAAGCCCCCGTAAACACGCTCAGGTGGGACGTAAACGGAACCGATCTCGGCATACCGGTGTACAGCGCGAAGGAAAACGCCTTGTGGCTTTTTTACGGCGACACATTTGCAACGCCGCTGCCGTCCGACGTAAACTGGCGCGGCACGGTAATCGGCAAGACGCACAATTTCGACTTCTCTCACGGCGTCATGTACAGCGGATTTGTGCCCGACGACGACGGCAACGCGCTGGGACTCATCGTGCATCACAAGTCGGACAACGAGGACTACTACGAACGCACCAAAATTTGTCAGGGCGCGGTGGAAGTAGACGGCGTTATGTACGCCTTTTACGAGTCTATTCGTCACTGGGGCGAACCAGGCTACTGGGACGTCAACTACTCCGGCGCAATCAAGTCTCGTGACGGCGGCAAAACGTGGCAACGCGTGTACGACCTTACGTGGACGGCGGACAACGACAAGTATCGCGACGTCGTGAAACGCCTTGCCGAAGAGGACGTGGACATGCAACCGAGCGGCGTGACGGTGGACGTTGACAAGCATTTTTGCCCTGCGTTCGGTCAGATGTACCCGATTTACGGCAAGGACGGCTACGTGTATGTGTACGGTCGTCGCGGCGGCAGACAGTACGGCGCAACAATCGCGCGCGTTGCCGAACAAAACATCGAACGCTTTGACGAGTACGAGTATTACGTAAACGATAACGGAGTAAGAAGTTGGGTAAAGGGCGCGGACGGGCTTGCCGCAATAAACGCGCACGAACGCGAAAGTTACGTCGTTGACCTGCCCGTCAGCAATTTTTCCGTCGCTTACAACAATTACCTCGGCGGCTGGATAGCAATGTACTACAAGCCCGCTCGCGGGATTGTCATGCGCGTTGCACCCACGCCCTACGGACCTTTCGGCGACGAAACGGACGTACTGTTGCCATCGGAAAAACTGCCTTGCGGCAAAATCGGCTTGTACGGCGGTTTCACTCACGAACTTATGAGCGCAAACGCAGGCAAAACAATCTACTTCATTGCTTCACAGTGGAACACCGAAGCGTACTGCTCGGAATTGTTTGAACTTTGCTTTGAGTAGGCTTTGAGTTGTAAAATAAAAACGCGTTTGTTTGAGCGCGTTCGGCTGAATTTGTTAAAAATCTATGGAGGTAAAAAATGAAAAAGGCTACAAGTATTTTGTTGCTGTTGGCACTTGTTGCGACATTGGCGTGTACGCTTGTCGCATGTAATCCTGCCGACGAAGAGTGGTACGTCGAGGAAGGCGCGGAAGTAATCAATGTCTATCTGCGCGACTTCGAGGAGTGGTCCAACAACTACACGATTGACGCAATTCGTCGTTTCAACCGCGATCTGACGGACGGTATTCAGGTGGAGTACACGTTGCTGCTTGCGGACCAGTACGAAAACAAGGTTCAATCCGACCGCGAAGCAGGCAAAGCACCCGACGTGTACCTTATCAGTTACGGCAACCTGCTTACGGCAATCAACTACAACTACATTTTGCCCCTCGAAAACGTGCTGTCGCAAAAAATGATTGATGACATTTCCGAAAGCGCGAAAGACTACGTCTATCTCAAAGAGCACTTGTACGCCGCCCCCTTCTGCTTCGAGCCGAGCATTATGCTGTTTTACAGCAAAAAGGCGTTTGCCGCTGCAGGGGTAACTTCCGCACCCAAAACATACGCCGAAATGCTGGACGCATGCGCAAAAATCAAGCCGACGCTCAGCAAAGCGCAGTACGTGGTTGGCACGCCTAAGGGACTGCCTATGGGCTGGGCTAACATCGGTCAGTTCTACAATGCGGCAGGCGGCAATCTGCCACTGTCCGACGACTGGAGCGAAAGCCTTGTAATGCAAAACAAGGAAGGATACACGTCTTTCCTTAATTACTACACGTCGCTGTACACCAAAGGTTACACGCCCTTGCAGGATTGCGCCGGCGGTTACAACGAAATCATCCGCGAAGTGTGCGAAGGTCGAGCCGCAATGACATTTGCAGGCAGTTACGCCGTAAGCACAATCTACGACGAATACCCCGAGTGCGTTGACGACATCGAAGTTGCGGTAGTACCCACCATGGACGGCACAAGCAACGTCGCGACAACGACAAACGGCGGTTGGTCGTACGTACTTGACGCAGCCACGGCAAAACGCAAGGGCGCAGACGGACGTACTCATGCCGAACTTGCCGCAAAATTTCTTGAATTTCTGCTTACCGACAGCGAAGTCGCGCCGGAATACTTTGAAAAGGCAAACTACTGCAAATCGGCAGGCTACAACAGTGTAATTGCCGCAACCGGCAAAGAGGGCGAGGGCAACAAATACTACGCCGAAATCGCGCGCGCGGCAAGCAATGCAATCGCAACGCCGCTGTACAACTACGACATCACGACGGAATGCTCCAAGATGATCGAAGAAATGGTAATCAACGGCAAATCAGCCGATCAGGTGATAACCACATTCGACAACATGGTGAAGCAAATAATCAGGCAAAGCGGACTTGCGGGCAAAAACCCTGCCTACCGCGGTAATTAGTCGAGGATAAAATGACTGCGAAAAGTAAAACAAAAGCGGTGCACGCAGGCTCAAAAAAGTTTACCTACCGTTACAAGTGGTGGGCTTACGGAATGATGCTTCCTGCCTTCGCACTGCTGACGATATTCGTCATTACGCCCTTTGTCATGGCTGTGTACCGCAGTTTCACCGACTACTCGGCGTACAACGAAAACATCAAATTTGTGTGGTTTGACAACTACGTCACCATTTTGTCCGACGTGTCATTTATCAAGTCACTCGGCAACGTGGTACTTATGACGGTGATTTACGCCGTGCTGATGTTTGTGTTGTCATTCCTGTTTGCGTTGCTGCTGACCAAACTTACACCAAAAACGGCAAACGTGGCAAAGGTCGTCACCTATCTGCCCTTTATGTTGTCGGGCATACTGCTGTCGGTAATTTTCATATTCCTGTTCAGTCAGAACGGTCTGTTCAACGCTCTGAGAATGTCGCACGACGCCGACGGAATTTCCTTCGCAACGGACGGAATATGGCCGTACGTAATTATTATTTTGCCTTTGTTGTGGGGCGGCTTCGGGTACAACTCGCTTGTAATGTACGCAGGGCTACTCAACATCCCCAACGCCTACTACGAAGCGGCGGAAATCGACGGCGCAAACGGTTGGAACAAACTGTGGGGCATTACAATCCCCAATATGAAAAACTACTTCGTGCTTATCATCATCAACCTTATTACGGGCGGACTGCAGATGTTTGAGTTGCCCTTGATGATGACGAGCGGCGGACCGTTGGAAAAAACGCTTACGCCCGTTTTGTTTATCTTCTGGCAAAAGAGCAACCCCAGCATTCCCGAAAGTGCCGTCGTGGCAGGCGCGATACTAATCATGATACCCATTGCCGCAATCAACCTGATTGTGTTCAAGTTGATACGGTCGGAAAAATCCGTTGACGAATAAGGAGGCATACCGTGAGTAAAACAACTAAATATGCCCCCGAGGTCGCCGACCTTATGCTGAAGAACGCCGACAAATCGGCTCGCGCAAGACGTTTACGCACGGCGCGTAAAGTGTTGTTTGCAGTAATTGCCGTGGTGGTTATGGTCGTGGTGGCGTTTCCGATAGTGTGGGTTGTGACGGGCGCATTCAAGGGTTACAAAGAAATCTGGGATATTCCGCCGCATTGGTGGCCGAAAAACTTCACCTGGGACAACTTCAAGACGGTGTTCAAGGTGGACAGACAGACTAACTTCGGCATGACGCTGCTAAGTACCGGAGCCGTCGCGCTTATGGCTACGGCAGGTTCGCTGTTTGTCAACACTCTGGCGGCATACGTTTTTGCGCGGATAGAGTTTCCGTTCAAAAAGGTGCTGTGGGCGTTGTATCTGTTTCCGATGTTCGTGCCCGGCATTACAATCCTGCTGACCTCGCTTAAGGTGGTCAACTCGCTGGGATTGGTAGACTCGATTTGGGTGCTTGTTGTGCCCGGTCTTGCCAGCGCATATCAGACATTCTTTTTCCGTCAGTTTTTCCTCGGTGTGCCTGCTTCATACGAAGAGGCTGCCGAACTGGACGGTTGCAACAAACTGCAGATATTTTTCAAAATATTCCTGCCAATGTCGGCAACTCCGCTTGTGATACAGGGCGTAAACATCTTTCTCGCCCACTGGAACAGTTACATGTGGCCCGCGCTTACGGTAACGGGCAACACAAACCTTATGCAGGTAATGCAGGTAATAGCGTCTTTCCGCACAAGGTATGCAGGCAACTACGGCGTAGTAATCGCCGCTTCGCTTATCAGCATGACGGTACCTACGCTGATATTCATCTTCGCACAGAAGAAAATCGTACAGGGCATCGCATTGTCCGGCATTAAATAAAGTTTTTGGGAGAGTACAAAATGTATTTGTCAAATCTTAGCAACATTTTCAAAAAGAGAGATTTCACCCGCAAACGTCTTACCAGTTACGACAAGACGGGCGGAAACGACGACCGCCTGCACATCGCACCCGGTCAGACCGTCACGATTGCAACCGACCGCGGCGCAGGCGTAATTACACACATCTGGACTACGCTTCTCAACGCACCCGACTGGGAACGCAACTGCCTCAGAAAAATCGTCGTTACCATGTACTGGGACGACAGCGACCACCCGTCTGTGCAGGCACCTATCGGCGACTTCTTCGGTATGGGGCACGCAATGAGCAAGAACTATGTTTCCGCGCCTTTGCAAATGAGTCCCGAAAACGGACGCGGCTTCAACTGCTGGTGGCCGATGCCCTTCAAAAAGAGTTTCCGTATCGACATCACCAACGAGTGCAACACCGAATTGTTGTTCTACTTCTACATCGATTACGAAATTCACGCGCAAGCCGACCCCGACGCAATGTATTTCCACGCGCTGTGGAACAGACAACTTACCGTCGGACACGACAAGGCGAACTTTGAAAACCATGACAAGTGGTGCTTTACCGGCAACAACCTTGACGGCAGCGAAAACTACGTCATTCTTGACGCGGAAGGCGAAGGCATTTACTGCGGTTGCAACCTGGGCATACACAACCTTGACCAGACCAAACACTGGAACTGGTGGGGCGAGGGCGACGACATGATTTTCGTTGACGGCGCAAAGGTGCCCACATTCAACGGCACAGGCTCGGAAGACTACATCAACACTTCGTGGTGTCCCCAACAGGAATACAACGCACCCTATCACGGAATTATCCTCGGAGGAACGGAAAACTGGGGCGGCAAAATCGCCGTTTACCGCTACCACATTCAGGATCCGATCAACTTCAACAAGTCCATAAAGGTTACAATCGAACACGGACACAACAACAATCGCAGCGACGACTGGTCAAGCGTGGCTTACTGGTATCAGACCGGCATTCACAGTGCGTTTGCGCCAATCGCGCCTGTTGCCGAACGTATGCCCATTGACGAAAACGCATTGAAGTGGGGCGACACGCCGATACTGGAAAAGGCGTAAACAAAGGTCTTACGGATTGTGCAGTACAACGCCCGCAACAAAATACTCTTTGCAGGGGTTGTATTGCTACCCGACGTGGTAAATCCGAAAAATAAAAAACAAGGAGAAAGAAAAATGAAACACGGCAAATCAATGAGAATGCTTTGCGTTGTTTTGGCTTTGACAATCGTACTCGGCTGTTGCGCGTTTACCGCTTTCGCCGAAGAAAGTACGCTTGAAATGTGGGCTGCTCTTACCGCAGACGGCACGGACTACTTTACTCAGACTGGTGACGCGGCGGCGCAGGTCTACAAGGAAAGTAAGGGCGAACAAAGCAACAAGTTTATCCGTATCACCGCAGGCAACAGCGGCAAGCAGTGGGGCTCGTTCGGGCTTAACACCGACGTACTTGCCACGGCAGGACAGTACCGCGTAGAGTTTGACGCCCGTATCCCCGAGGACTACAACTCCGACAACTTCTACATTGCGGCGTACTTCCCCACGGTTTCCAAGACACTTGCAGGCAGCAAAGAAGCCCTGACGGCAATTATGGGCGAGGCAAACGAGTGGGGTTTCAGACACATTGTTGCGGAACTGGACGTGACAGAATCGGGCGCAAGCGTGTTGAAATTCGGTCTTAACTGCGCAAACGGCAGTTACATCGACATCGACAACGTGGCAGTTTACAAGCGTACTTCCGACGTATCCTACGGCACGGAAAACCTTGCAGGCGCAAACTGCGACTTCGAAGAGTTTATGGAAAAGGGCGGCAGCAAAACTTTGACCGCCAGTTGGGACAACTATCCTTTCCGCGCGGCAGCAGACGCAGGTACGGCAAGCCTTGTGTACCTTACGGACGCGAGTGCGGGAGTGCGTCTGAATCGTGAAACGACAGGCTTCGCTTCCTTCGTCAAGGACTCTGTCAAAGGCTACGCGGCAGGCACCTACACGGCGCGCGTTACGTTGATTGCAGACAGCGGCTTTACCACCGACAACATCGGTTGCCGTATCAACAAAAACGGAGGCACGCTTGCCGACAACATCAGCCTGACCGGCGCAATTACCGCAGACGGCAAGACAGAAAGCGTACTTACGGGTACCTACACGGTTGAGGCTTACGCCGACTGGACGCACTTCAACATGTGGTGCAACATCACGACGGCAGGCAAAGGTCTGACAATTACCAAGATTGAAATTCTCAATGCCGAAGGTAACAACATCGACACTCTCGGCGACCTCAGCAAAATAAGCGTTCCCTCGACGGAAACCCTTACCGGACTTGTTTCGAAAGGTTGGGCGCACGGCTACTACGTACCCGAAAGCGACTTTGCTACGACAAGCATTGTCAAGGACGGTGACGACATCGTGCTTAAAATGGCACCGAGCGGCAGCGGCATTGCGTTTACTTCTGTTACAAAGTCTGTCGACACGACAAAGATTTTGCCAGGCAAAACCTATGCAATCAGACTGTCCGTCAAGGGCGGAGCCAATTTTGCTACCAACAACTTCGGCTTCGGTTTGTGGACAAACAACATGGGACGTATCGAAAGCACGATTCCTTACGCAGGCATTTCTGCAACGGAAAGCGTAGTAAGCGGACTTATCACCCTTCCTGCAAACGCAATACTGATGGGCAATATGGACATCTGGCTGAGCAACAACGGAATTACCGACGCGGACAATTATCTGCTTGTGGACGACATCGAAATCGTAACCGTGTCCGACGCTACGTTCAGCGCGGATCTCATCAAGGGCGACGACGAAACTTCCGTCGGCGCAATGGAACACATCGAATACGTACAGCAACCTACCCTTCGCGAAACGCCATCGGTAGACGGACTGTACAAGGCAATGCTGTTTAAGCAAGGCGACTTCGAAACCTACGACGAAGGCTTTACTTTCGGCGAAGCAAACGCTTACACGGCTTACTGGGGCAGCGTAAATCTCGACGCGCCCGGAAAAGTAGTGAAGGACGGCACAAACAAAGTTGCAAAAATCGCCTGGGACGGCAATACTAACCACAGATATTCCTCTATGTACATTCTTACCGACCCCGACGAAATGGCAACGGAAGGCGCGGTGTTCGAACTGACGTTCAGTTACAAACTGACAGGTAATTCCGCCCTCGCAAACGTGGCGTTTATCGGCGCAAGCAACAGTTCGGATTTCTGTATGGACCTTGACGCGGTAAAGGGCGCAGGTACCTACTACACAAGCGGCGCAAATATGGACATTTATCGCTACTACGTGACAGAAAGCGATGTTGAAGGCTGGTTTAATGTACGTTTGGTATTCAAGGCTAACATCGGTCTCAAGATGCGCAGCAACTCTGTACGTTTCCTGCTCGACACGGCGCAGAACAATGACAACGCGCTGTACATCGACAACGTAAACCTTGCGCTGTACGAAGCGGAATGCACTCACCACGTTGACGAAAACGCCGACGCCAAGTGCGACAAGTGCAATGCGACGTTGGAATGCACCAATCACGTAGACGCCAACAATGACGGCAAGTGCGACATCTGCGGCAAACAATTGCCTTGCACCGAACACACAGACGCAAACAACGACGGAAAATGCGACAAGTGCGGAGCAGACATGCCCAAGGAAGAAAAGAAGGGCTGCTTCGGCGTTGTTGAAATCGGCGGCGCGGCACTCATGTCTGTGCTGGCTCTCGCGGCGGTAGTGCTTGCGGCAAAACGTCCTTCGAGGAGACAAAAATGAGTAATAAATTAAGGTTTGCGGCAATTGTGATGTGCGCCGTAATTGCTTTGTCGGTGGTGGGGCTTGTCGCTTGTAACGGCAACAACCCCGATACGCCCGACAACCCGGATAAGCCCAAACCCACCCCTATCGGCACTCCGCTCAAAGTTTATTCCGACAAAATTTCGTCGGTTTACGACGTGGCAATGCTGACGGGACCCAGTGGCAAAACAAACACCCATGCCGACTGGGGCATAGGCGGCACCGACCTCGGTTTTCCGTACTACGACGCTACAAACAACAAGATGATGTTTCTGTTCGGCGACACGTTCAGCTCGGTAAACAGCGGCTCGGCGGGCTGGCGCAGTAACGTGCTGGGCGTGACGAGCGACTTCGACGCAAGCGACGGCATCACATTTGACAGTTTTGTCTGCAACATGCCGGGCATGGCTAAGCAGATTGTCGACTCGGTGCACGACACAAGCAACGAGGGCGAGTACACAAGTATTCCCACGGGCGGTATCGAACTTAACGGTACGCATTACGTGTTTTACATGGCAATCAAGGATTGGCAAAACAACACCTGGAATGTCAACTACTGCAACGTTGCCAAGTCCACCGACGGCAAAAACTTTGTCAAGATGAACAACCTGTACTGGCTCAACTCTTCTGCGAAAAACAGCCGTGCCGAAGCAAACGTCATGAGTACTCTCGGCGTAAGCAAAGCCGATGCGGCGGGTCACGTTGCGCCTGCGTTTATGCAGATTTTCCCCTACATTTACGGCGACTACGTGTACATGTTCGGGCTTCCCAGCGGAAGAAGCGGCGGAGTGAAACTTGCGCGCGTGCTGAAAGCGGACATAGAAAGTTTTGACAAGTATCAGTACTACTACGACGGCAACTGGTACACAGGCGCGGAAGGGCTTGCCAAGGTCAAGGACGAAATGGACGAAGCCTCGTATGTGGTCTTGCCCACCGTCGGCGAAGTGTGCGTGTCCTACAACAAGTACCTTGAGGCGCACATGATGACCTACTACACCAACAACAAAATCGTGTTCCGCACGTCCAAGGACCTTGTAAAGTGGTCCAAGGCGGAAACAATCGTCACCAATGCGGAATTTTTGCAACTGTACGGCGGTTTTACTCACGAAAAGTACACAAGCGACGACGGCAAGACGGTGTATCTCATGTTGTCCAAGTGGTACAACTACGTTGATTCGAGCGACCCGACGGGCTACAACGTGCGCGTACTTAGTTTTACATTAAACTAATCCGTTATTAACTGATAAGGCAGTCGGATTTTGAATTCGGCTGCCTTACAACTAAAACGATGTTGACAAAATGTCAATAAAATAGTATTATTTCAGGAGAGCATTATGTCGTATGTAATTTATCCCAAAACAAAGCATGTGGCAAAAATCAAGGAATTGTCTGTGCTTCTCGGAAGTAAGGCGTACAGCCCGACGACAAAATACAACGTCGGCGGCAGTGACCTAGGAATACCGTGTTACGACGACAAGCGCGGCAAAATGTATTTTTGGTTCGGCGACACTTTCCGTGAGGAAAACTTGATCGGCAGCGACTGGCGTAGCAACACCGTAGGCATCTCGCAATGCAAGGATTTGTCCGAGGGCATTGTGTGGGACGAGTTTTTGTGCGACGACGACGGCAGAGCGGTGGAAATTACAAATTCCGAAAAAACGGCAAACGACCTTTGCGAGGAAGTAACCAACATCCCTACGGGTGCAATCTGCATCGATGGCGTACATTACATGTTTTACATGTCCATTGCCAAGTGGCTGCCGGGCATCGGCTGGATTGTCAACTACAACGGTGTAATGAAGTCTGCTGACGGCAAGCACTTTACGCGGTGTAAAGATTTGTATTTTACCTGCGTCAACAAGGAAGTTGCGACAAGGCTTCTGGGGATAAGCGACGACGAGTACGAGGCGCACTTGCACCCCGGCTTCGCGCAGGTTTTTCCCATTCTTGCCAATGACGGTTACGTGTATCTGTTCGGACTTGAGGCAGGAAGACACGGCGGCGTCAAGCTGGCGCGCGTCAAACCGTGCGACATCGAGGATATGAGCAGGTACGAATATTTCTTGAAGGACGGCAGTTATCTGTGCGGCGCGGAAGGGCGCGTTCGCTCGGCAAACGAGGACTGCGAAATAGTGCCGCCCGACGTGGGGGAAATTTCCGTATGCTACAGCCGCTATCTCGGCAAATACGTAATGACCTACCTGTCCGACAAACTCCGCTCGAGGGAAACACCCGGCATCGTCATGCGCGTAAGCGACAATCTGACCGAGTGGAGCGAAGCGGAATTAGTACTTAGCTATTACGACTACTACAAGTTGTACGGCGGCTTTATGCACGAAAGACTTGCCTCTGACGGCGGTAAAAAAATGTATATGTTGTTGTCGCAGTGGACTTCGCCGCGCAAGCGCGACCACGGCTACAACGTAAAACTAATGGAGATTACACTTAAAAAATGACAATTGACGAAATTGCACGTATGACGGGCTATTCGCGGGCGACGGTGGCAAGGGCACTGTCAGGCAAGGGCTATTGCGGCAAAGACAAAAAGGAAGAAATTCTGCGCGTTGCAAAGGAGGGCGGCTACCGCCCAAATTACTCTGCGCGGTGCCTGAGGGAAGACAAAACAAACAGAATACTGGTGTGCTTGCCCAACTTCAACAACTCTTTCTACTTCGACCTTGTCAGCGGACTTACGGAAAAGTTTGCCGAAAGCGGTTACTGCGTGATGCTGTTTGACAGCGGCGGCGATTCGCAAAAGGAACTTGAAAGCATAAACATGCTCAACCAGAAATATTGCGACGGACTGGTGTTTGTTTCGTTGGACTTCAACGACGACAACATCGCGGCGGTGCGTGCTTCGGGGCGACCTGTGGTGCTGACAAACCGTTACCTGGGACTGCGCGACGACGACAATTTCGACTACGTGTACCTTGACCACGAAAAGGCAATGTACAAGGCAACGACCCACCTTATCGATTGCGGTTGCAAACGCATTGCGCTGTTTGTAGGTAACGACGAACAACAGACCTCGCGTGAACGTACTCAGGGTTACTACGCCGCGCTTAACGAACGCGGAATTGCCGTCGACAAAAGCCTTGTCGTTGACGCGGGTTTTAAGGAGGACGTTGCAGCGACGAAGTTTGCCGAACTGGCAGGCGGCGGCGCGGATTTTGACGGCGTAATTGCTGCAAGCGACCTTATGGGTATGGGTATTTACCGCGCGGCAAAAAGTTGCAATCTGCAGATAGGGCGCGACTTCAAAATGGTGTCGTTTGACAACACCGATTTTACGACAATTGCCACACCGGGTATTACGTCCATCGACATGCGACAAAGGGAAATAGGTGCCAATGCCGCAATGCTGCTTACCGAGCGTATTCGCGGACGTAAGCAAAGCAAAACGGTAGTACTTGAACCGCGCGTAATCGTGCGCGATTCGTCAAGATAGAACAAACAATCGGCTGAAATTTTACGGTTTTGAAAAGGACTGAAATTATGTACAAAGATTTACTTACGGAATTTATGACGGCGGAGAAAAACGCCGTAGACGAACTTATACGACAGACGGGAAAACAGTACGACAAAGTAATCGACGCGCTTCTCGAGTGCCGCGGCAAAGTGGTGTTTTTCGGCATAGGCAAAAGCGGACACATCGGCGCGAAACTTGCCGCAACCTTTGCCAGCACCGGCACGCCCGCTATGTTTGTACATGCGGCGGAAGCGCGCCACGGCGACTTCGGCATGATCGAACAGCGTGACGTTGTAATTTTGCTTTCCCACAGCGGGACGACAAGCGAAACGACGTCGGCGGTAGCCTCGCTTAAAAACATCGGTTGCAAGACCATTGCCTTTTGCAAGAGTGCCGACAGCGTGCTTGCCGGGGAGTGCGACCTTGCAATCAACTACCCCTTTGACAAGGAAGCCGACCGCATGGGCGTAGCACCCAGCAGCAGTACCACGGTACAACTTGTGCTTGGCGACGCGATCGGGCTTACGCTGTCCGCGCTCAAGGGCTTTACACGAGAAGATTTTCACAAGTTTCACCCGGGCGGCGCACTGGGCAAAATGCTGGAGGAACACAAATGAGCGTACTTGTAGTAGGCAGTTTTGTAACAGACCTTGTCGCGCTGTGCGAACGCGCACCCGAGGCAGGCGAAACATTGCACGGCAAAGAATTTAATGTCTACCCCGGTGGCAAAGGCGCAAATCAGGCTGTTGCGGCAAAGCGCATGGGCGCAGACGTGACGATGGTGGGATGTGTAGGTAACGACATTTTCGGTGACGACTTTGTAAAGACATTTACCGAAGAAGGTTTTGACACGCAGTACATCAAACGCACGAGCAACGCTCGTACGGGTTGCAGCCTTGTTACCCTTGAAACCAACGGACAAAACCGCATCTGTATGACACCGGGAGCAAATCTCGAGTTTATGACCGACGACCTGTATGCGCTGGAAAGCCTTGTAGAAAAGGCAAACATAGTAGTAACTCAATGCGAAATGCGTCCCGAGATAGTTGACGAACTGGCAAAACTTTGCACAAAACACAACAAAAAATTTGTGCTAAATCCTGCCCCTGCCCGCACGTTCAAGGGCGAAACGCTTGCGGCGTGCTACGTAATATCGCCCAACGAAACGGAACTGGGGGTAATAGTGGGTCGCACGCTTAACACCGACGAAGAGTTTGTGTCCGCAGCAAAGGAACTGCTTACAAAGGGCGTAAAGAACGTAATAGTCACGCTTGGCAGCCGCGGAAGCCTGCTTGTAAACGCAGATACTACGCAGATTGTGCCTGCCATGAAAGTGAAAGCGGTGGACACGGTAGGCGCAGGCGACTCGTTTACCGGCTCGCTTGCGGCGTTCCTTGACGAAGGAAAGGACGTGTTGTCGGCAATGAAACTTAGTACGATTGTGGGCGGCTTGCAGGTACAGAAACACGGCGCGATTCCGTCCATGCCCTACCGCGCGGAAGTGGACAAAGTGGCAAACGGCAAGTAACATGTTGCCTTGCTTGGTAACGAAAAAATTGATACGTATACGAAAATCCGTTACAAATTGTTGATTGTTTTCTTGAAATCGTGCAAATTGTATGTGGCTTTCCTGAAGTGATAAAAAAAAGAATAAATACGAAAAGCGACGATTTTACACTGCGTAAAGTCGTCGCTTTTTGGAATTAAATAAAAAATACGCGGCATCATTGCTGCGTATTAGTTGTTGCGACGTAATCGAACGCCGCTGTGAATTGTGACTCATAGGGGACTCGTCCCAAGCGAGGCGCAGGGTAAGCGTAGTGCAACGGAGCGCTACGTTATTTCGTACTCTCCTATTAGGAAAGACAAGGCGGCAAGGCATTTGGAAAAAACAAAAAACGTAGCCTTTGCGCTACGAATTTTGTTTTCGACTACAGCCGTAGCCGCCGAAAATGGTGACTCATAGGGGACTCGAACCCCTGTTCTCGCCGTGAGAGGGCGATGTCCTAGGCCGCTAGACTAATGAGCCGCATTTATAATAAGTTGTCAGTAGGCAATGCCGTAACAACTTGCCGTATTATATTACCACAACGACAAGGCAAAAGTCAACGTTTTTGCGGTAAAATTTTGCGGGCAGGCTACTTTGCATAACTTATTGCAGCGTTCGTTTCTTTGTGTTATAATTGCAATAGTACATTTGCGAAGGAAAACAAAATCAAAAAGTTGTCATTGAAAGTCCCGGATTATGAGGGACGGAACAAGCTGTAACAGAATAGAGCAAACTGTTGACGTACAGTGAGCGTCGTTTAACGCATAATTAGCCGCCGACACAAGCCGAGGCTTGACCACTATTAGTTTATTGGTAAAAATAGATTATGGCTGTAACTCTAATCGTGCACGCGCGGGTGCCAAAAATTATTAGTGATGGCTAAATTAACCCTAATAAAACATTTTTCGTAATACTCGGCAACTTGAAGTTGGTGGCATCAGACGAGTATACCAAAAACGGAAAGAGCGGCAACAATGTGTAATACAAACTGCTTATTGATTTGCGTAGCTTGCCGCAACCGGATTTACTACATTATTTGTACACAAAAACAAGTTCCTTTTGGTCGTTTTTACCGTTTTTGCCGTAATTCAACCTGCGGTTGAGCGATTTTGCAACGGTTGGTTGAGGCGAGTAAACAAACGGTAGGGGCAAATTTTGTTACGAATGCCGTATAATGTGTTTGCAGGCGGACGGAAAGTCCGTGGCGGTGCGGCGATGGTATTGCAGACAGGTAAGCACCCGTGGCAACATAAATCGCAACCGCCGTTGCAAAGGAGAATAATATTATGAAAGAAACATTCGGACAACGTTTTCAGCGTTTACGCAAGGCGGCAAACTTCACGCAGGAAGATGTTGCAAAAAGACTCAATATTTCCGCGCAGGCGGTCAGCAAGTGGGAAAACGACATCTCCGCACCGGACATTTCCGCATTGACCGACATTGCCGACATGTTTGGCGTTACCACCGACGTGCTGCTTGGCAAGTCTGCTGACGAGGCAACCTTTGTACCCGACGCGAAGAAGGACATCGACAACCTTATGTTCCGCGTGTTTGTCGATTCCGCCGACGGCGACAAGGTTCGCGTAAACCTACCCGTTGCGCTTGTCAAAATATTTGCGGAAAGCGACGACGGCGGCGACGTCAAAATAAACGGCAAAAATATATTGCAAGGCATCGACCTCAAACAGTTGCTGTCCCTTGTCGAGCGCGGTTTGCTGGGCAAAATTGTCGAAGTTACATCTGCCGACGGCGACAAAATAGAAGTCGTGGTGGAATAGCCATGCGCATAAAAATTTGCTCGCCCGAGAAAAAGCTGAATTTGTTGTTGCCGAATTTTTTGCTGAAAACGTCGTTTGCTGCAAAAACTATTTTCGGCACCGACGACCCTGAAAAAATTGAAGCAAACCGCCGACTGCTTAAAAGGGCGTACAAGGCACTGAAACAATACAAAAAGAAGCACGGTAAACTGGAATTGGTAAACGTCGTTACAGACGACGGACAAACAGTCGTGCAGGTGATCGTGTAGGGCGGCGGCGCACGAAAAACATTGCTTGGTAAAAAATTGTTTTGCAAATGCTTTGCGTAATTTTGCGGTTTGTGCTAAAATAGCTTTGTACTACTAATTGGAGGACATTTTATTATGCAATATTCACATGAAGTTGAACTTATGCAATGCGTAATGAAAGGCTGCAATCACGGTCCGGCTCCCATCCCCGAAGAAGGCAAATGGGTACAAGCCTACGACATCAAGGATATCAGCGGTCTTACGCACGGTTGCGGTTGCTGCGCACCCCAGCAGGGCACATGCAAACTGACGCTCAACATCAAAAACGGTATCATCGAAGAAGCCCTTGTAGAAACAATCGGTTGCTCCGGTATGACTCACTCCGCAGCGATGGCGGCAGAAATTTTGCCCGGCAAGACGCTTCTGGAAGCACTGAACACCGACCTTGTTTGCGACGCAATCAACGTTGCCATGCGTGAGTTGTTCCTTCAAATCGTCTACGGACGTTCGCAAAGCGCATTTTCCGACGCAGGACTTCCCGTCGGCGCAGGTCTTGAAGACCTTGGTAAGGGACTTCGCAGCCAGGTAGGCACGATGTACTCCACCAAACTCAAGGGACCCAGATACCTTGAAATGGCAGAAGGCTACGTAACTCGCCTTGCCCTTGACGACAACGGCGAAATCATCGGTTACGAATACGTAAACCTCGGCGTCATGATGAAGGCAATTCAGGAAGGCGTAAGCGGCAACGACGCGCTTGCAAAGGCCAAGAAACACTACGGACGTTTTGAAAACGCCGCCAAATACATTGTTCCGCGCAATGAGTAAGGGAGGAAATGACAATGGCTATCACATTTGAAGGTTACGAAAGAAGAATAGACAAAATCAACTCCGAACTTGCCAAGTACGGAATGAAGGACCTGGAAGAAGCCCGCAAAATTTGCCTTGACCACGGTGTAAACGTTGAAGAAATCGTCAAGGGCGTGCAACCCATCGCGTTTGAAAACGCAGTCTGGGCGTACACACTCGGTTGCGCAATCGCCTACAAAAAGGGCGTAAAGACGGCTGCCGAAGTAAGCGAGTGCATCGGTCTCGGTCTGCAGGCATTCTGCATTCCCGGTTCCGTTGCCGACCAACGTAAGGTAGGTCTCGGTCACGGCAACCTCGGCGCAATGCTTCTTCGCGAAGAAACCGATTGCTTCGCATTCCTTGCCGGTCACGAATCTTTCGCCGCTGCGGAAGGCGCAATCGGTATTGCACGTAACGCCAACAAGGCACGCAAAAAGCCGCTGCGCGTAATCCTTAACGGTCTTGGCAAAGACGCCGCATACATCATTTCCCGTATCAACGGCTTTACGTATGTACAGACCAAGTACGATTACTACACAGGCGAACTTACCATCGTACGCGAAGTTCCGTTCAGCGACGGCGAACGCGCACAAGTGCGTTGCTACGGCGCAGACGACGTAAACGAAGGCGTTGCAATCATGCGCCACGAAAAGGTTGACGTTTCCATCACCGGTAACAGCACCAACCCGACTCGTTTCCAACACCCCGTTGCAGGCACCTACAAGAAGTGGTGCGTCGAAAACGGCAAAAAGTACTTCTCGGTTGCTTCCGGTGGCGGCACGGGACGTACCTTGCACCCGGACAACGTGGCTGCAGGTCCCGCTTCGTACGGCATGACCGACACGATGGGTCGTATGCACAGCGACGCTCAGTTTGCAGGTAGTTCCAGCGTTCCCGCGCACGTGGAAATGATGGGTCTTATCGGTATGGGCAACAACCCGATGGTTGGCGCAACCGTTGCTTGCAGCGTTGCGGTAGCACTTTCCGTAAAGTAAGTAAAGCGTAAGGCTTTTGCCTGTTGCAAACTTTAATCAAAAATCAAAGCCGCATTGCTTTTTGCAGTGCGGCTTTTTGTTGTGTCAGTTTTTTTTTATTTGTCAGCACTAACAACATTTTGGGATGTTTCTCTTCGTGGTACAGGGGTAGCGTAATAAGAGACAGCAACTGTGTAAGTTCTCCTGTACGTGTGTGTGTGTGGGGGGGGGATACTTTTGCCCGCAAAAAATTATCGGTGAGGACAGTTGTCAAAAGTATTTTGAAGTGTCTTATTAAGTTTTATGTAATGCGGTAGCGGTGCGGTTCTTCACGGTCATCGGCGGTATTGCCAGTCGTACCATTTGTACAGTTTGCTTTTCACTTCGGCATCGGCAACGTTGTCAATCTCGCTGAAAAATTTTGCGCTGTCGGCGGACGGCGTGCCCAGATTGTAGCCCTCGTCGTTTACAAGCGGTTTGCCCGTTTCGCTTTGTTTGTTGCCCAGCAGTTTGTCGGCAATGGACATCACCGTCGGATTGGTTACAAGCCCCAGTACCGCGCCCGTTTTGTCCTCGGCAGTGGCGTTTGCGTCGGACAACTTCTGTATGTTGCCGACAAGTGCCTTGCTGTCGTCGGACAGCATTGCGCCCAGTTTGTCGGTCATTGTTTCGCCTTTGTCGTTGCCGCCGCTTAGCAGTTGCCACGCAAGCAGCAGCATTGCCACCGTTGACAAATTCACGCCGAGCCTCCTTTTTGTAATCATTGTATTATATGCTGTCATATAATGAATAGTGAACTTACTTTTGTAAAAGGAGTACATACGTGACAAACAGCAACGACCCGAGAAACATTTTTGTAGACAATCGCAACGGCTTTGCAGGGGACGAATCGACGGAACAAAACACCTCTTCGCGGCAGCCCGACACGGGCAAAAACGGAACGACAAACAACGCCGATACACAGGGCGCGAGCGGCGGTGCGGACAGTTACGAGGCGCGCGTAAACGAAATGAAACGCCTTGCCGCAAAGTACCAACGAGAAGGTGAAGGACAACTTGTCAGGGATATTGTCAACAACGTGATCGAGCAGAAAGCGGCAGGCAAATTGACAAATCAACAACTGATTGCCTTTGCCAATCGGGTTGCGCCGCTGCTTAGTACCGACCAGAAACAACGCTTGTCGGAACTGGTAGAACAACTTGTAAAGTTGTAACCGTGGGCAGACATAAAGTCCCGAAAATAGTCAAATAATAACGAAAAACGTCGATTTATAAAATACTATTACACACATAGTATTCTGAAATTGCTTGTTTTTACACGAAAACAGGCGTAATCGACGTTTTTTTTGCGTTTTAGTTCTCTTGAAGGTTATTGCTCTTATGTAGTTGATTTTGCCGTCGGACGGCGTTTTTACATATTGCCGCTTCGTAGTTCCTTGGCTGTACGTTCGACGGCGTACAGCAGTTGGTAACATTCCTGACGGGTGGTGACGCAACTGACCGAAGCGCGGACGACGCCCTGAGCGAATGTGCCGAGAGCCTTGTGCATAAGCGGTGCGCATTGCAAGCCGCCGCGCACGGCTATGTCGTACTTGTCGGCAAGCGTATCGGCAACAAAATTGCTGTCGGCTTTGCCTATGTTGAATGCGACTATGCCGCTGTCGTTTTTGTCGCTGTACAGCGTTACGCCATCTATTTGCGACAACGCTTCGACAAGCATTCCCTGTGCGCCCGTTACGTTTGCGTGGTTGGTATTTTTGTTTGCGTTGTACCAGTCTATTGCCGCGCCCATTGCAAGCAAGGCGGGGCATGGCAACGTGCCTGCTTCCAAGCCTTCGGGCAGGTTTGTCGGTTGTGCAATCAGGTGGCTGTCCGTGCCCGTACCGCCGAATACCGTCGGCTTGGGTGTGGCTCGCTCGCTAAGGCACAGTGCGCCTGCGCCCTGTATTCCGTGCAGACCCTTGTGTGCGCCGAAGCATACTATGTCGATGTTGTCGCGCGCCATGTCTATGTCAACGTAGCCCGCGCTTTGCGCGCAGTCCACAACAAACAAAATGTTGCGTTCGCGGCAAAATTTTCCAAGTTCCGTAAGGCTGTGCAGTTGTCCGTTTACGTTGCACACGTGCCCTACGCACAGCATGTAGGTGTCGGGTTTTACCAGTCGTTCGACCTGTCCTACGGAAACTTGCCCGTCCTCTTCGGGATACACGAAATCAAGATCTACGCCGTGTCTACTCAGTGCGGTCAGCGGTCGCAGCACGCTGTTGTGTTCCGCCACGGAAACAATCGCCCGTCCTCTCCTTGCCGTACCGATGATTGCAGTATTAAGCGCGGCGGTGCACCCTGGCGTAAACACAACCCGTCGCGAGTCGCAGTTTACAAGTCGGGCAATCTTGCCGCGGATGTCCAGCAGTCGCTGTTGCAACTCTATGCTTTGTTTGTTGCCGCTTCGGTTTGGGTTAAAGGGCAGTTTTGTCATGGCTTCCACGGCGGCGTTTATTACCGTCTGCGGTTTGTAATTTGTGGTTGCGGCATTGTCAAAGTAAATCATGTTTTCCTCGTCACAATCGGTGGATATTTTGCGTAGTATATCTTATGGGAAAGTTTTTCGTCTGATACCAAACCGACGTATACATTTCGCGCGGCGGACGAAGCGGTGACGGTTTTTTGCAGGCGGCAGTGCAGTGCGGCATTACTTGTCTGCGCTCGGACTTGCGTAATAACGTCGCCGTCTACATAAGGAGCAAAACAATGAGTTTCGTAATTGCCGTCTACCGTTCGCGCGACGTGTCGGTGAGAGTGTACAACAAACTTATTTCGCTGGGAGCCACGTGCGCGTTGGTAAGCACTCCCCGCGCGGCAAATGTCGGTTGCGGACTGTCGGTCAAAATGCACACCGACGTTTACTATGCCTATGCCTCGGCACTGTCGCAAACGGAAACGTTTGTCGGATTTTTCCTCGTGCGGCAGACCTTAAACGGGCAAACGGTAACAAGATTGTAATGCGTGTTACGCGTGCGGCGGCGATGAGGGCGTCATGCGGTCGGCTTGCGGTAATACAGCGCGGCAAATGCTGTTGTTGCGTTTAACCACACCGATATTTTGCTGTCAGCGTCTGCCCCGCGCCTGCTGTCTGCCAAAAGTGCGTAAGCACGCAAAAAAGGTGCAAATAAAGCCTTGAAAAAAATAACTGATTAGTATATAATAATTCTATATGCAACAAACAGAAAAAATTTTGGCAACTCTCGCGAAAGACTTTCCCAATGCCAAAAGTGAATTAAACTTCAAAAATCCTTTTCAATTGCTTGTGGCGGTAATTTTGTCGGCGCAGTGCACTGACAAACGGGTAAACCTGGTTACGCCTGCATTGTTTGCCAAAGCCGACACACCGGAAAAAATGGCAGCGCTGCCCGTCGGACGCATAGAGGAGCTGATACACAGTTGCGGTTTTTATCACAGCAAGGCGAAGTATCTGCACGACATGTCGGTGGACGTGGTTACGCGCTTCGGCGGCGTTGTGCCGAACAATATCGATGAGCTTCGCACACTTGCAGGGGTCGGTCGCAAAACGGCAAACGTTGTGTACGCGGTAGGTTTCGGCGGACAAGCCATCGCCGTGGATACACACGTATTCCGCGTGTCAAACAGGCTTGGCATTACCGACGCCAAAAACGTGCTTGACACCGAAAAACAACTCATGGCTGCAATACCGCCTGCGCAGTGGGCGGACAGCCATCATTACATTTTGCTTCACGGGCGTTACGTGTGCAAGGCGCAGCATCCGTGTTGCGACAAGTGCTCGGTGCGCGACATGTGCAAGTACTACGCCGAGCACAACAAGGTAACCAGATGACGGAACAAACGCAAGCGCAACTTATGCGCTGTTTACAATGCAAAAATCCCGGGTGCAGTGTCGCATGCCCGCTCGGAAACGACATTCCGACAATAGTCAGGCTTGTACGCGAAGGTAAATTTGCCATGGCGGTGCAGGTTGTCGGACATCCCTTCGGCGGCGTTTGCGGATACGTGTGTCCGCACGAAAATCAGTGTCAGGGCGGTTGTGTGCTTGCAAAACGCGGACAGGCAGTGCCGACGGGCGAAGCGGAAGCGACAGCGTTTACAAACAGCCCGTATGTGGTCGCAAGGCGCGACGACAAACTTGCAGGCAGACGCGTTGCCGTTGTCGGCGGCGGTGTCAGCGGAATTACCTTTGCCGTGAAGTGTTACGAAAGCGGCGCGGACGTGACTGTGTACGAAAGCAATATGTTGCTGTCCACGCTGTACGGTATTCCCGAGTTCAGACTTCCGCACAGGCTGCTTGACGACATAGTGCGCAGCGTGGAACAAAGCGATATTCGGGTTGAACATAAGTACGTTTGCCAAGCGGACATAGCCGCCATGCAGAATGACAACGACATTGTGTACCTTGCTGTCGGCAGGACGGTGTGCCGCGCACTCGGTGTTACGGGTGAAGAGTACGCCACAACTGCGGACAAGTTTCTGCACGAAGCAATGTTGCCACGCGATGTGATTGTAGTCGGAGGCGGCAATACGGCAATGGATTGTGCAAGGCTCAACGCAAGGCTCGGCGGAAAAACCATGATTGCCTACCGCAGAGCAATGGCGGATATGCCATGCTACGCCAAGGAAGTGCAAGCGGCGGCAGACGACGGCGTTATGTTTGAAACGAATCTTGCACCCGTAATGGTGGACAAGCAGGCGGACGGCAGACTGTCGGTTACTTTTGCGCGGACGAACAGCGAAGGGCGCGGCAGACTTTCCGTGACGGACGAACTGCACACGTTTAGTTGCGATTGTCTGGTTGTTGCGGCAGGAAATATGCTTGACGGCAATGTGTATGCGCAGGACAAAACGGTGCCCGTCGACAACTGCGGCAACGCCAGCGGCAATCTTTACGCAGGTGGCGATTGCGCAGGCGACAGCCTTGTCGTGGAAGCGGTCAAGGCGGCGATATGTGCCTACGGCGGCGTGGTTGAACGTTACGCGACCAAGTGAAAAGTTGTGTATGCGCCGAAGTTAAACTGCTTGAAGTTGGTAAGTAAGTTGCAAACTGGCAATAAGTTTTATCAGGGGTGACGAGGCGTAGACCGCTTAGGAAAAACTAAAACGAGCCATTCCGCAGGAAAACAAGGGTGTGGAAAGCGATATATGCGCCGAGGTTAAAGTGCTTGAAGTACACACGCCAATTACAAACGGTCAACTTGCTTCATCAGGGGTGTCGAGGTGTTTCCACACAGCGACATCGTAGCGACGGCGCGGCTGGGTAGGCTGCTTACCATAAGCAATATTGCTCGTCGCGAGCCGAGCATCAAGCGCTCGCGGTGTGGAAATACCTCGACAGGACCCCATACATCAACTAACTCACTTCGGCGCACGCCCACTTCAACCAATCCCAAACAACAAGCGATAAAAACGCTTTTCAACCATCACAGGAGTTAATATGTTTATTGATAAGGTCAAAATCTACATCAAGGCAGGCAACGGCGGCAACGGTTCCGCAAGCCTGCATACCGAAAAATACGTACCCAACGGCGGTCCCGACGGCGGCGACGGCGGTAAGGGCGGCGATATCGTCTTTGTGGCGACCACAGGCGAAAACACTCTCAACGCTTTCCACTTCCAGAAGCATTTTCGCGCCGAAAACGGCGAAAACGGCGGTCACAAAAATTGCTACGGCAAGCAGGGCAAAGATCTGATTGTCAAGGTGCCCGTCGGTACCGTTGTCAAAACCGTTGACGGCGACGTCGTTGCGGACATGTACGAGGACGGTCAGCGCACGGTGATTGCGGCGGGCGGCAAGGGCGGCAGAGGAAACCGTCACTTTGCCACGGCTCGCAGACAGTCGCCCAGTTTTGCCGAGCACGGCGTACAAACGCAGGAACACGAAGTGGTGCTGGAACTTAAAACCATTGCGGACGTCGGCTTGGTAGGATTTCCCAACGTAGGCAAAAGCACGTTGTTGTCCGTTGTTTCCGACGCAAAACCGAAAATTGCAAACTACCACTTTACAACGCTCAGTCCCAATCTCGGCGTGGTGGGCTACTACGACAAAAGTTTCGTAATGGCAGACATTCCGGGGCTTATCGAGGGTGCAAGCGAAGGCGCGGGACTCGGACACAGTTTCCTTCGTCACATCGAACGCACGCGCGTACTTGTGCATGTGGTGGACATGGGCGGCAGCGAAGGGCGTGACCCGCTGGACGACTTCAAACTCATCAACAACGAAATTTTCAGTTACGACCCTGCTCTCAAAGAGTTGCCTATGGTGGTTGTTGCCAACAAAATGGACATGCCTGCCGCGGAAGAAAACCTTGCGCGTTTCAAGGCGGCTTACGGCGACAAGTACAAAATCATCCCCATGATGACGTTGATTCACGAAGGCGTGGACGAACTGCTGACAACCCTTGTGGATATTCTGGACAAGTTGCCCGAACCGGGACCGCTGGAATTTACCCCCGTGTCGCTTGACAAAGAGGAAGAGGACAGTTTCGAAATAGAGGAACTGGACGACGACGTGTTTGAAGTTACCGGCGGACTTGTGGAAATTTTGTCGCGCAAAGTCAATCTGGACGACTACGACAGTTTCCGCTACTTCCAGCGCGTGCTTAAGGACAAAGGCGTAATTGCGGAACTTCGTAAGCGCGGCGCGCGCGACGGCAGCACGGTAATAGTGGGCGACCTCGAATTTGACTTTGTGGATTAGGCTGCAGCCGAAAAAGCGTTTATGAGGCTGTCGCAACAAGTTGAAGTCGAGCATACTGCCAAAGTGTGTTGGAATAGCATCGAAATGCGTTAAATGGACGCCGAAGTGCGAGAGTTGATAGCGACGGGTCCCGTCAAGGAATTAAGTCGTTGCGAACGCGTGCTCGCTCGCTTCACTTCGGGCATTGTTACTTGGTGGTAGGTAGCCTACCCAGCCGCGCCCTCGCTCAGATGTCGCTACGACTTAACACCTCGCCACCCCTGATAATGCATGTTTACGGTTTGCAGTTGGTTTGCCTACTTCAAGTTGACGAACTTCGGCGGAACGTAAAAATATGTCATACCGAGCGAAGCCATAGGCGAAGTCGAGTGAAATTCCCCCGACGGAACGGGGGAAATGTCGCTGACTTTCAAGCGACAAAAGGGGTGCGTTGCGCGTGTGAGCAATCTCGCGGAAGCGTCCTTGTAAACATTTTGTATCTTAAACAAAACGTTCAAAGTACACCGCGATGTTTTAATCAAATGCCTCTACCCACGTTATCCGTTTTAGTAAGCGTTTTGTGTAAAGCTCCGCTTCGTCCTTTCCTTCTGGCTTCGCCGAAAAACGGTGGAAGTTACAAGGTTGACGGTTTTGCAACGTGGCTGGAAGAGATTTACTTGAAACAACTGGGGGGGGGATGTTTTCTGTACTTATGCTTATGCTTATGCGCTCCGGAAAAGTTGTTTTACAACGTCTTTATTTGAGCGTCTATCGCACAGTGGTTTGCCTACCTTACCTTTGCAAGCAGTTCTTCGCCGTCACAGAACACAACGCGGCGGTTGCCGTCCGGGTGAGCGTAGTCGGCGTGACAATGCGCAACAAGGGTCAGTTTGCCGTTTTTATCGTTGAAAAACGCCGAGTGACCTACGCCGCAGATATCGCCGTCGTTGATTTGCAACAGCGGTTCGTCGCACTTTACAAACTCGCCGAGCGGCTTATCGGACTTTGCAAGCCCGATACCGTAGTAACGGCTGTCAAAGCAATTGAAACTGTATGTCAGCAGGTACTTGCCGTCGCGCTTGATTACGTAGGGTGCTTCGTTCCACAAAAATTCCACCTTCATGCCTTCCATGATGTAGCGATCGACGTCGCACATGCAGGGAGCAGGCACTTTGTGGCATTCCCACGGTTTCTGCGGTGTGGCAATCAGCACAGGCTCGCTTGTAATCTTTGTAAGTGTATCGTCGAGTTGTGCGCCGTAAATCTGGCTTGTGTGCACGCCGTCAACGACGTTGTCCCAGCAGTCGCGCACGTAGTATATGTAATGTTGTCCGTCGTCGTCGGCAAACACCGTGGCGTCAATCACCGAGTAACCGTAGTCAAACATCGGCTTGCCGGGATACACATCGACAAACGGTCCGCAGGGGTCGTCTGCAACGGCAACGCCGCAACGCTGACCGCGCCCCTCAAGGCGAGCCGTGTAATGCATGACGTATTTGCCGTCGGCACGTTTCACCACTTCCGGTGCCCAGAAGCAATTTTCGCCATACGTGTCGGGTTTGGTCATGCAATGCCCCACAAGCGTAAGATTTGTAAGTTCGGTACCTTTCCACACGAGAAAACCGTCACCTGCACTGGTTGCGTACATGTAGTACGTACCGTCGTCATTCAGCAGGAACGGATCGCCGATGTTTGTAATTTCCGTTTTAATCAGGTTCACGACAACTCCGCGGCATGCCTTACCAAAAAACGACACGCCTGACAAAATTTTTGTTTGTAATCACTTCACACGGATGTGATACAACTTGAACGATAAAGATTTGTCACTTTTGCTTTACTTGAACGTTCAAGTTACGTAAACAATATTCCTCTCGTTCTTCTTGGCACTGGGTATTATATAACTCCCCAAACACAATTTCAAGACTTTTTGCCAATAAAAAAAAATTGCCGCAAATGTTCGCCATTAAATGCATTTATTTGCTTCCTTATTCGAAAAATCAGAAAAATCAATCGAAATAATAGGATAAAAACATGGTAGAATTTTGCTTTTTAGCATTCTTTTTTATTTCGTGTCCGAACAACGACACGATGTCCCTTAATCAAAAAACGCGCATAACCGCAGTATATTGCTATTGACTTCGGGCAAAAATTAACCTATAATAGTAATGATAAACAAATGCCGAACGTCCGTCTGATTTCCGTCGGTCGCAACGGCAAAAATTATCGGCAATGACAAAAATACTCATAAGGAGAAACCACCATGGCAAACAAATACGCAGGAACGAAAACCGAACAGAATCTTCACGCCGCATTTTCGGGCGAGTCGCAGGCGCGCAACAAGTACACCTACTTTGCGTCCATCGCAAAAAAAGAAGGCTACGAACAGATTGCCGCTATCTTTCTGAAAACGGCAGAAAACGAAAAAGAGCACGCAAAAATGTGGTTTAAGGAGCTGGCAGGCATAGGCAATACGTCCGAAAACCTTGCTGCCGCCGCAGCAGGCGAAAACTACGAATGGACGGACATGTACGCCGACTTTGCCAAAACCGCCGAAGAGGAAGGTTTTGACGAACTCGCACGCAAATTTCGTCTGGTAGCGGCAATCGAGAAGCACCACGAAGAAAGATACCGCGCGTTGCTCGGCAACATCGAAACTGCATCGGTATTTGAAAAGAGCGAAGTAAAAATCTGGGAATGTCGTAACTGCGGACACATCGTCATCGGCACCAAAGCCCCCGAAGTTTGCCCCACCTGTAACCATCCGCAAAGTTACTTTGAAATAAGCGAAGCCAACTACTAAGCCGCAGAAGGACGTTTACCGTACGCACGGATAAGATTTTGAGCGACCGCCGAGGCGCGTTTCCAGTAGGAAAAGCTACACATGCTATCTGCCGTCGGTTCTGCCGATATGTCTTTTGACAAAGGTAAAAAGGCAAAAAAATTTCTTATAGTTTGCGCCGCCAATTTAGTATTTTACAACAGTTTATCGTGCATTTTGTTGCGAAAAACTTAATACGTATACGAAAAACAGCGACCAATGGTGTTTTGCCAAAGGTCGCTGTTTTTTGTTTTTTGTTGTTCCGCAGTCGCTGATTGCTCAATCGGCCACAATCAATTAAACGCGGCACACGTTGTTTTGCGGCTGCAATAAATACGTTTTACGCACTGAGTATTTTCGCGTAAATGTCGCCGAAACTCACCCATGTATAGTCAAATTACACACCTGCAACGCATAGCCGCAGGGTTAACGCCGCCAGTGACTACTTTTATTGTTTGTCGGCTGTATTTGTCGCAGCCACGGCAGGTTCCGTTGTTGCTTCGGTTTGCACGTTTTGCTTGTTTGCGATTGCAGCATTGTGCTGTCTGATGTACTGAGTCCACTTGATGTAGCCGTAGGTAGTATTGGTGAGGTAGCCTGCCTTAAGCACAAGCAAAATCCACTGTCCTGCCATGATGTTGATTACTGTTTCGATAATTGAGCAGATGTACCAGGCAATCCACTGCTCGCGGTAACGGAACAAAATAAGCAAGCCGTTGGCAATACCCACAGCAGAGGCGCACGCGTCCAGGTAGCAAGCAATGTTTTTGAGGGTGCTGTTGGTGGCAAAAATACCGCCCTCCACTTCGATAAAAGTAAGCAGGTATCCTACGCCGACGGTCCACAAAATGATACCAAGTACGATAAGGACGTCCTGCATCGGAGTGAGTTTTTTGACAATAGTAACTTCCTCTTTCTGTTCGTCGGGGTGACGATTCCACATGACAAAACTGATGATGTCGCAGGGAATCCAGAACAACAGTGTCGTCGCCATTGTAGCAAAACGGTAAGCGCAGAAAATGCAGACCAGAATTTCCACAACTTCCACGCCAAGCGAAACGATGAAGTTCCACTTGCTTTGTTTAGAAATAAGCAGTTCGCAAGAGATGTTAAGCACTACGTCCAGAAGGTAGCAGATTGTGATTACGACAACGGGAACGATGTAGTCGGATTTTTCCTCGGCAGTGTACAGGCTGCTGCTTGCGCCGTCGGTAAGATCGACCGTCGTTTCAAACAATGCGGCACCGCTTTCCCCGTTTACAAGGGCTACATGCCACTCGCCTTCGTCGCTGTCCTGCCAGCACTCGGTAAACGTTATTTCGTCGTCCTTGGTGACAGCCACGGGCAATTTTACTTTAAGCGTGTCAGGTACGCCCTCTTCGATACTGAACTCCGCATAGGGCAGCTTTACCGTTTCACCGTTAATTTTTACAGTTTTAAGAGTAAATTCGCCTGTGGTTCCTTCAAAAACAAGCGTGTCGTAACCACCTTCGGCAGTTGCGTATGCCGTCTTGTCAAAAGTTACTGTAAAATAGCCGTCGTCCGTTTCCGGGAAGATAAAGGTAAAAACTATCGCTATTACCAATATGGACAGAAACCAAATCTTTTCGTATGTGGAAAAATAATTCCACAAGTCCTTTGCACGTTGCTTAAATCCTTTTCGCTGCATTGGTATATTCTCCTTGTAAATATTGTTACGATGTAATCTGCAGTAATGATTCGTCGCAAAATTTATTGTAGCACCGCCATTTTTTGTTGTCAACAAAAGCAGCAAAAGTCTTGCAAATAACTAAATAAAGTGTTATAATTTTTGACACAATTACAAAGGAGATAAATCGAGATGAAAAAGTTTTTTGCCGAGTTTAAGAAATTTATTCAGCGCGGCAACGTAATCGACCTGGCTGTCGGCGTTATCATCGGCGGCGCATTCAGCAAAATTACGTCCAGCATGGTAAACGACATCATCATGCCTCTCATCACAGCCATTTTCGGCTTGTTTGGCGTGAAAGGCGGCGTTGCGGGCATGAGCCTTGTACTTAACAACGTACCCAAGTATGTACTTGACACGTCCACAAACACCGAGGTGCTGAACCCCGAAGCAATTTTGTGGAACTACGGTAACTTTATTCAGGCAATCCTTGACTTCCTGCTTATCGCATTTGTGCTGTTTGTAATCATCAAGGCAATCAACCTTGCCAACGACGGTTTGCAAAAGGCGAAGAAAACTTCACCCTTCACCAGACAGGAACTGCGCGCATTCCGCAAGGAAGGCAAAAGTTGGAAGGAGATCCACGAACTTGAAGACGCCAAACGTGCCGAAATCGCCGAGGCTGAACGCCTTGCCGCAGAAGAAGCCGCAGCAAACGCACCCAAGACCGAACAGGAACTGCTCAGCGAAATCGTGGAACTGTTGCAAGCACAAAAGAAAGACTGATTTTGCGTATTTGTAAGCAAAAACCACATACGTACATTAAAAACACTTACCGCAACAGATAAACCCGGCAAGTGTTTTTATTTGCAAACATTTGCGCTTTACGGCAAATTCGGGTACAATATAGTAGTTACAGTGAGGTGACGTATGCAAGGTTGGCTTGTGGTAAACGCCTTTTACAAAAACGGCAAATTAAACGATATATACGACATGCTCGAGCGCAGTTGCGCGAAATTCGGAATGCGGCTTGACGTGTGCACTACCGCCGACATTTTGTTGCCCTTCGGCGCAAAACCGACAACCCTGCCCGACTTTGTAATTTTTTGGGACAAGGATGTCGTTTGCGCACGCATGTTGGAAAAGGCAGGCTTGCCCGTATTCAACAACGCACACGCAATAGAGCTTTGCGACAACAAAATACTGACCGCGGAAGCCCTTTGCGACAAAGTGCCAATGCCGCTGACAATTGCCGCGCCCAAGACGTTTGAGGGGGTAGGCTACAACAACCTTACGTTTGTTGAGCGCGCCGCCGAGACTCTCGGATTGCCTATGGTAATCAAAGAAGCCTACGGCTCGTACGGACAGCAGGTGTATCTGGCACACACCGTTGACCGGGCCGTTGACATCGTGAAGGGCATTGGATGGAAAGACTTTTTAATGCAGCAATACATCGGCGCGCATCCCGGCATCGACGTGCGTTTTAACGTTGTTGGCGACAAAGTGACATCTGCAATGCTGCGGCACAACCAACACGATTTCCGCAGTAACATCAGCAACGGCGGCGTAGGTACAAAATTTGACTACACCGCCACGCAGGCGCAGGTTGCCGTTGACGCATGCAAAACGCTCGGGCTGGACTTTGCAGGCGTTGACATACTGCTTGGCAAGGACGACCAACCGTACGTGTGCGAGGTTAACAGTAATCCGCACTTTTTGTCCACGCTGGCAGGCACGGGCGACGACGTAAGTTTGCATATTGCCGAATATATTGCAAACAAACTGAATTAAATTTTTTACAAACAGCACCGAAAACATCGATTTTTTTGTTGACAAACGTCGTATAGTTTGCTATACTGTATAAGCGTTTGGCAGTAGCCGGTGCGAATCACGCGTCGGGGAAGCAATATGGCGGCGTAGCTTAGTTGGTTATAGCGGCCGGTTCATACCCGGCAGGTCGTTGGTTCGAATCCGACCGCCG
>OMNQ01000073.1_pt1 | contig 29851 bp, 23 predicted proteins | sample 1673871 | NCBI WGS metagenome assembly OMNQ01 (sample SAMEA103958130, study PRJEB25191) | human gut metagenome | biome: human-associated habitat [ENVO:00009003]; feature: intestine environment [ENVO:2100002]; material: feces | place: Germany | collected 2013/2015
AAACAATGTCAATGATATGTCGGGGTTCTATAAAATACCTATGGTGAGAATGTTATTTAATTAACTGACGAATATCCGAAAGTAAGGGTCTATAGAGCGAAATGGTAGAAATGCCATTCTCCACAAGTTGTGGGGGTATGTGAGGTTAAGTAAAACTGCATTTTATGAAAGACCTTATAACTTTATAGGAGTTATCAAGCATACAGGACTAAAGGATACACCTAAGGGTATATGGAAAGATAGAAATATTGGAACGTGGAAAGGTTGAAACGTGGAGCTATTACAAGCAATGAAACGGTTGCAGAGAAAGAAATATGACAATCTGCATTTGTTCAACTGAGAGCGACGACACAGTACCGATGAAACAGTGATAATAAGCTGTGGAGGGATAGTCGTCAGTCATTTATATATTAAAGAAAACTAAATATTTAATCTCAAAGGTTCGAGTAAGACTAAGAAAAGCGAAATCTAAAGAAAAGGAGAGTAACTGACTTTGACAAATGAGAACGAAAAAGAAAAGCAAATTAAGGAACGCGGAGTATTATGATATTCAACAAGAATTTGATGAATTATATAAGAAAAGTAAAAAGAATTGCAAATTTACCGACTTGCTTTCGATAATAACAAGCGAAGAAAATATTAAACTTGCGTATCGAAATATAAAGAAAAATCACGGTAGTAAAACTGCTGGGACAGACGGTAAAACAATTCAAGACCTTGAAAAATGGCAGACCGAAACACTCATTAACCATATAAGGAAAAAGTTGGAATATTACGAGCCACAAGCAATACGCAGAGTGGAAATACCAAAGCCAAACGGTAAGAAAAGACCGCTTGGAATACCGACGATAATGGATAGACTTATACAGCAATGTATATATCAAATATTAGAGCCGATAGCAGAGGCAAAATTTCACGAACGCAGTAATGGTTTTCGTCCGAATAGAAGTACGGAACACGCGATAGCCCAAGTCTATAAAATGGTACAAACACAACAGTTGTATTATATAGTAGACACTGATATAAAAGCGTTTTTCGATAATGTTCAACACGGGAAATTACTAAAGCAAATGTGGCAAATAGGTATTCAAGATAAAAAGCTGTTAAAAATCATTTCAGTAATGCTAAAAGCTGAGGTTGCAGGGATAGGTTTTCCCGAAAAGGGAACACCGCAGGGCGGTATTATTTCTCCCTTGTTATCTAACATAGTCCTAAACGAATTGGATTGGTGGATTGCAAGTCAATGGGAAACAATGCCAACAAAACACGAATACCAAGGCAGAAAAACAAGAACGGATAATTCGTCGAAATATCGTGCGTTGAGAACTTCTAAATTAAAAGAATGTTATCTTGTAAGATACGCAGACGACTTCAAAATCTTGTGTAGATACCATAATGATGCCAAACGGTTATTTATCGCAACACAACAATGGTTAAAGGAAAGGCTTGGGCTTGAAATCAATACGGAAAAATCAAAAATCATAGATTTAAGAAAGAATTATTCTGAATTTCTTGGATTTAAGATAAAGGTACACCGTAAAGGTAAACGGCACGAGCAAAAAGTAAAATACACAATACATTCCAGAGTTTCGGACAAAGCAATAAAAAGAATTAAAGATACAACGTCGAGAATAATAAAAAGAATTGAATTTCCAAAAGACGAAAAGAAAGAGGTTTATGCGATAGACTTTTACAATTCGTTTGTAATGGGAGTACATAACTATTATTGTTTAGCAACTTGTGTCAATAAGGATTTTGATAAAATCGCTTTTCACGTCAGAAAGAGATTGCGAAACAGACTTAAAAGTCGATTGAGCCGAAAAGGTGTTATTCAGTATAAATACATAGAGGAAGAGTACGGAAAAAGTAAAGAAATAAGGTTCATTCACGGCAAAGCTATTATTCCGCTTGGGTATGTGCAACATCAAAATCCAATGTGGAAAAACGGTAAAGTCAATAAATATACCCCTGAAGGAAGGAAAGAAATACACAATCAACTACAAAAAGTGAATCTGAATATCCTTCATTATTTAATGCGAAATCCGAACGAAAACCAAAGTGTAGAATACAATGATAACCGATTGTCGCTATACTGCGCAAAGCAAGGAAAATGCGCTATTACAAAGACAATATTAGAAAAAGATAATATTCATTGTCATCATATTATACCAAGAAAAGACGGTGGTGGGGATAATTATCAAAATCTATTATTGATAGACAAAAGGGTACACATTTTACTGCACGCAACAAAAGCGGAAACAATCGAAAAATATCTTGGAATTCTCAATTTAAGTAAAGCTCAATTAAATAAGCTCAACACTTATAGGGCTACGCTTAATTTAAACGCAATAGAAACAATGTTCTCTTTGTAAATTAAATATATTAGTACGAAATATATAAATGATGGAACGCCGTATGACGGGAAACTGTCACGTACGGTGTGGAGTGGGGGAAAACTCGGAGATAATATCAAAGAGTTACCTATCACTATTGCTTGTTTTCCGTTTCATCGAACAGGAAGTCATCAATGCGAGAGAAGCGAACAAGAGCGGAAGAAACTTACGGACGCTCATTATCGCCGACGAAGCACATCTTTTCATCGACGCGAAATTTCCGATTGCTTTGGACTTTTTCTTTTCGATGAGTAAGCGTATCAGAAAATATAACGGCGGATTTATTCCCGCCACGCAAAACATTGCGGACTGGAACGCAAACGAGGAACTCAGGAGCAAGACGAGCGCCATTCTTAAAAACTCGCAGTACACGTTTATTTTTAAATTAAGCGCGCCCGACATGAAAGACGTTTTGGACGTTTACAAGGCGGGCGACAGCTTCAACGGCGACGAGCAGAGAATGATAATATCGGCGGTTACGGGACAGGTGTTCTTTGTCGGTTCTACGGAACTTCGTACCTGCGTGAAAATCACGACGGGAGAATATATCAAGAGCCTGTTTGAGGAGAAAACGGGCGAAAATTATCAAAAAGGGGAGGTTAAATAAGTGGTAAAAACCAAACAGAAAGGCATAGCAAAGTGGCTGTGTCTTGCCGTATTCGCACTCTGTATCAGTCTGTGCTTGGCAATGGCGACGACAAACACGGCGTATGCGGCGACAACGCCGAAATATACCTTGGCGTATGACTATACGCACTATTACAACTATAACACGTCTAAATCGGCTGACGGTTCGGGAACGGGCGTTTTATCTGCAAGCGTAAAGGGCGACAACGGAAGTATGACGACCGTAAAATTCTATATTTACGGTTCTTCCACTTCGGGTACGGCGAATCTTACCAAAGGCGGAGCGATAGCAAGCAACTCTCTTACAATTACGCTTGACGCGTCGATACAAGGATATTCGATGAGCGTAACCAACAGTTCGGGAACGACCGTAGGTTCTCAGTCAGGAAAGAATTATACGCTGTCGAATTTGTCGGACGGTACATATAATTTTACCTGTTCTTTGAGGGGTGCAGGATGGAATCCGAACGCACGAGCATACGCTTGGTACAGTATGGACGTTTCGTCCTCATTCGTCGTAGATACTACGGCTCCGACAATCAACGGCGCATCGACTTCTTCGACCGGGAAATATACAAACGCTTCCACATATATTTCCGTTTCCGATTCAGGGAGCGGTGCGGAAGCGCTTTATATGAAAGCGCCGGGCAGCAGTTACTATTCAAACGTCGGCACTTCCACAACGGTTTCATCGACCGCAACAAACGGGTTGTATTATTTCTACGCCAAGGATAAGGCGGGAAATACTTCAAGTACATATTATTTGTATCTCGACACGTCAAAGCCCACGGGAACAATAAAGAACAGCAGCGGCACGGTAATATCGGGTTACACAAACGGCGCGTTTTCCTATACTGCAACGGATACTGGGAGCGGCGTGAGCTACCTGCAATATAAAAAACCGGGCAGTTCTTCGTGGTTGTCCTATACTTCGGGTACAACGATTGCTTCAACCGCAACGAACGGACAGTATCAGTTCAGGGCGGTAGATAAGGCGGGGAACGTTTCGGATACGCAAACGATCTACCTTGATTCCGCCGCGCCTACGGGAACGATAAAAAACAGTAGCGGTACGGCAATATCGGGTTACACGGGCGGTGCGTTTTCCTATACGGCAACGGATACGGGGAGCGGAGTGAGTTACCTGCAATATAAAACGCCGGGCAGTTCTTCGTGGACGACTTATTCTTCGGGTACGACCATTTCCGCAAGCGCGACGAACGGTTTGTATCAGTTCAGAGCTGTGGACAATGCGGGAAACACTTCTGCGGTGAGTTCAATTTATCTCGATACGGCGATTCCGACGGGAAAAATTACCGACAGTAACGGAACGACGGTTACGACTACGACCAATAAAGCGTTCAAATATACGGCAAGCGACGGGTTGAGCGGAATCGCTTATATGCAGTACAAGAAGCCGAACAGTACGGTATGGGAAACTTATGCCGCAGGTACGCTGATTCAGACCACGGATACAAACGGTATTTACCGTTTTCGTGCATTTGATAATGCGGGAAACGAATCCGAAACGGTTATGATTTGTCTTGATACCGTAAAACCGACGGGAACGCTATACGGAGGAACTTCGACGGTCGCAAGCGGCGGAAAAACCAATGCGAACTACGTTAAGTTTGTGCCGAGCGATTCGATGTCGGGAATCAAAAGCATTTACGTTCAAACCCCTTCATCGTCGGGCTACGAATCCTACACGAGCGGAAGCCAGCTCGCAGAAGAAGGCACGTACAGTTTCTATTGTACGGACGCCGCGGGAAACTTCTCTATGATTTACACGGTTATTCTCGACAAGTCTGCGCCGATTCTCGGGTGCTTGCAGACGGAGTTTTATTCGACTTACGGACTCGGCTTTACCGTATCGGCAAGCGATGACGGCGGAAGCGTAATGCTGTATTACAAAACGCCGTCAAGCAGCAGTTACGTACTTGCCGGAACGTCGTCCTATTCGACGACGCTTGAAAGCGAAAACGGAAAGTATTATTTCTACGCCGTTGATGATTTGGGAAACAGAAGTCAGACCTATTGGATTGACCTTCAAATCGTGTATCCTGATCCGACGGTAGAACAATCGGGAACGGACAATTCCGTTTGTATCACTTGGACGAACGGCAACACGGCAACGCTGAACGGAGATGATTATACCAAAGGAACTTGGATCAAGACGGAAGGAAGTTACACCGTAACGGTAACGAACGAATACGGACTGTCCACGACAAAGACGTTTTCTATTACGCACAATTACGTCGTAACGAAAATCGTTGAGCCGACCTGCACGACAAAGGGTTATTCGGTTTTCAAGTGTACGAGTTGCGGCGATGAGTACGAGGGCAACGTAAAACTTGCGTTCGGACATAACTACGACGTCGAAACGGTAGAAACAACCTGTACGACTTACGGTTGTATCAAGCATACCTGCCTGAATTGCGGCGATACTTACGAAACGGACGTTCGGACGGCGCTCGGTCATAAATATACCGAAACGACAAAGGAAGCGACCTGTACGGAGGACGGCGGACAGCTTCATACCTGTACCGTTTGCGGATACGAATATCTGACCGATACGGTAAAAGCGACAGGTCACGATTATACCACAAGAGTCGTGAGAGAACCGCATTGCGAAACGGCGGGAGAACGAATTTTCCATTGCGAGAAGTGCGGCGACGAATACTACACGGAGATCCCGGCTACGGGGCATAACTTTGAACTTACGGAATCGTCCGTTGTAGACGGCGAGAATATCCGTACTTACGTTTGCACGAATTGCGGAGCGGTTACCACGCAGAATATGGGCGAACAGTACGAAAAGGTATCTTCCTATGTGGAGTATCTGTTTGAACAGTATCAGCCTTATATGTGGTGGGTGCTTTTGGCGACCGCGGGCGTTTGGAGCGTCGTGATGGGCGTATTCTTCGGTATTGCGGCAAAGAACGAGGACAAAGAAAAAGCGAGAAAGATGATTAAAAATTACGTTATCGGACTTGTTGTAATCGCGGTTATCCTTGTTGCCTGCCCATATCTTGTCAGAGGTATTGCGGCTTTGATTGCGGGGTAAAACGGTGATATTCCGTATCATAGCTGAAATTTTCCCCGAAAAAACGAAAAAATTTTGGAAAAACAGCTTGACAAATGCGGGATCGCGTGCTATCGTATTGATACGACGAAACAAAAAACGGAGGTGAACTTATGGACAGGGCAGAAATACTGCGAAAAGCGGAAGCAAACGAGGGCTTGACGGTGAAAGAAATCAAGATTTATCAGAAAACCGTGAAACCTGAAAAGCACGTTTATGGAAAGTACGGGAACTTGGCGAAACAATATCTGATAGATAAAGGGATTGATTGGACGATTGCCAATCTTCCCGAATATCTGCACGGTGTTGACAGACAAGCGGACGAACTTTATGACACGATGTACGAAAAACTCTCGAAACAGGAGCGTTTCAGAAAGACGGGTGATTTTATGGAGAACCTGAAAAGGGAAACTGAAATGCAGCAACTGATCGAAGAAGAAATTTTAAGCGAAATCGTGTACGTCAAATAACGGAGGGTAACTATGAAAGCATTAAGAGTTGCGGGAAAGGTTGTAGGTACGGTCGGAAGATATACGCTTGCAGGCGTTCTTATCGTCGGACATTTTGTGATGAACATAATCGGCGTGTTGATTTGCGCCATCACCTCGCAGGGCTAAGGAGTCAAGTATGGATAAAAAAGAAACAACGCCGAGAAGAACGGCGCGCAGAAACTATGAAGAACGCAATAAAGAAAAACGTAAGCAGGCGAGCGGAAACTTCGGTACGATGATACCGAGAGATCTGTTCGAGGAAATCAACGAGTTTTTGGCGAAATACCATATTACGAAAGTGCAGTTGATTTTCGCAGGATATGAAGCCCTGAAAGAACAGATTAGAAAGGAAACGGAAACCACAACTTAATTGTGTATGCGGAAGGCATAGACACGAACAAAGAATCAATTTTAATTGATGAAGCGTAAGTGACTATGCCTTCTGACAACTAAATAACTTTCTCTGCGCTTCATCGAAAAGGAGGACTTTACGGTAAGCGCGGAAGAAAGACAGAAAAACGAAATGATATATCTTGCGTCGGTCGCTGTCATTCGTCGATTGTATCTGAACAAGATAATAGATGTGGAAGTACTGAAACGGCTGAACAAGAAAAACGCGGAAACAATGGGGTGTATCCCTGTGGATTTTATACACTATCATTAAGGAGGTATGGCTATGAGTACTGTCGCCAAGGAAGTACAGGTAATCAAAGCGACAAAGACGGGCGAAAAAGCGGAAAAAATCAGAGTGGCGGCGTATTGCAGAGTCAGCACCGACAAAGATGATCAACTCAACTCGTTTTTTGCACAAATGAGATATTACACGGACTTTGTTCGCAGTAACGACAAAATGGTTCTTGTGGACATTTATGCGGACGAGGGCATCACAGGAACGGAGCTTGAAAAGCGTGATGAAATGAAACGCTTGATACGTGACTGCAAGCACAAGAAGATAGACCGTGTGCTTGTAAAAAGCGTAACGAGATTTGCGCGAAATTCACTTGAATGTATCGAAACGATACGAACTATGAAATCCTGCGGTGTAAGCGTTCTTTTTGAAACCGATCGCATTGATACGGAGAAGATGAACTCCGAAATGATGCTTTACATCAAGAGTGCGTTTGCACAGAATGAATCAACCTCGGCATCTCGAAGAATGTCAACTTCTATCCGAATGAGGATGGAGGACGGAACGTATGTTGCGACGAACGCACCCTACGGCTACAAATTGGTAGATAATAATTTGGAAATTGTACCGGAGGAAGCCGAAGTGATTAAAAAAATCTTTGCCTTGTATCTACAAGGATACGGTACAAATGTGATTGCGAAAATAGTCCGTGAAAGCGACGGGGAAAAACGAGCGTGGAACAAAGAGGGGATTCGGTATATTTTAATAAACGAAAAATATATCGGGGATTCCATGTGGCAGAAGTATTATACGCCTCCTGTTTTGCCTTTACGAGACCGTCCGAATCGCGGAGAACTTCCGAAATATTATTGTGAAGGGACGCAGGAAGCGATTATATCGCGAAAAGATTTTGATGCCGTTCAAAAGCTGATGAAAGAACGCGAAGAAAAGCACTATAAAAGGTACAGAACGGAGAAAAAGTTTTTTTACCGCAAAATAATATGTAGGCATTGTGGTTGGACGTATCGAGCGAAAGAACAACAAAACGGTTATATATGGTCATGTTCAAGAAAAGGGATGATTGGTGGTGAATGCCATGCACGCAGTTATTCTGATGAAGATTTCTATCGGGCGTTTATAAAACTATACAATATATTAAAGCAGAACAAACGCGTTTTGCTTGACGAAACAATATCGCAGTTGCAGACGTTAAAAGTTAAAGTGAATTGTGGAAACAACGTTATTGCGGAAATTGATGAAGAATTGGCGGCACTCGGCAAACAAAACAGCCTTTACAGCCAAATGCTTGCAAACGGCGTGATTGACGAAATAACCTACCACGAAAAGGCAGATAAAATCAAAGGTAAGATTGAAGAACTCCGAAGCCGTCGATTAAAGATAATTAACGATGACGATGAGGAAACCTGTCTTGAAGAATTACGTCAGTTAAGGAGAATTATTGATGAGAGTCCCGATTATCTTACAGAAATGGATAAGGGGTTGTTCGGAAAAATCGTTAAAAAGATATATGCCGAAGAAGATGGTTCATTGAGTTTTGTCTTGCAAGGCGATTTGGAATTGAAAGTTTGTGTGGAGGACAGGAACGATGAACAGAATGATTAGTTTTGGCTATGGATTCGTTGACGGGAAATTAAGTGTGATCGCCGAAGAAGCCGAAATAGTAAAAGGTATATTTTCTGATTACACAAACGGCAAAATCCTGAAAGAGATTGCCGACGATCTGACAACAAGGAAAGTCGATTTTTTCAACGGCAAGTGCAGTTGGAATAAGAATATGATTTTTCGTATCATAGAAAACGGCAAGTACATAGGAGAGGACGGCTATCCTGCAATTATTCCGATTGCCTTGTTTGAAAGAGCGAACTTGATAAAAAAGCAGAAAAGCAAAGTCAAGATTGAATTATCAGAAGAGACGGAGACGTTGAAAAAATATGTTTACTGCGGTAAATGCGGTCGTCTTTTACATCGTCGTTCTAAATGGAGGACACGGGAAAAGTGGTATTGCCTTTCGGATTGTAAATGCGAAAGATACATAGACGATAGGGTTATTATGAGTGCGGTTGATACGGTCGGAAATGCCATAAGGAACAATCCCGACTTGCTTAATGTTGAAACCTGCGATACTTATAAACGAACGCAGGAGATCATGCGCTATACAAACGAAATCGCAAGGATGACGAGTTCGGCAAATCCAAGTTTTAAGACAGGCAAAACGATGATTTTTGAGTGTGCAAACTTGAAATTCCAAGCTTGCCGTGAAAATAGGAGTTTGGCTTATACGGACAAAGTTATTCAGTATAGTAAGAGTGGCGTTTTTGATATGAATTATATTGTAAACGTCGTATCAAAAATCATCATCGAAACGGACGGAACGGTTACGGTTGAGATGATAAACGGAACAAAAATAAATAATAGGGAGGTCGGAAATGCAAACGCAGGCAAGAAGAATCGTAACGAAAATAGATGCGAATCCGATTTTCGTAAAGCAGAATGACGAAAACGGTCTTTTGCGTGTTGCCGCTTATTGCAGAGTATCTACTGATAGCGAAGATCAGCTTGAAAGTTATAAGGCACAGGTTGCTTATTATACTGATGCAATAGCAAAAAATCCGAGATGGCGTTTCGTTGATATTTATGCGGACGAGGGCATTACGGGAACTATGGCGAAGAAACGCACGAATTTTATGCGAATGATGCGTGACTGTGATAAGGGAAAGATTGACCTGATACTGACAAAGTCAGTTGCGCGATTTGCGAGAAATACCGTTGACAGTTTGAATTATGTAAGAAAACTGAAAGCGAAAGGTATCGGCGTATATTTTGAAGAACAAGCCCTTGACTCATTAAAAACTGAGAATGAAATGGCAATCGGTCTGTATAGCGTTCTTGCGCAAGCTGAAAGCGAAAATATCAGCGCAAACGTGCGTTGGGGTATTCAACAACGTATGAAGTCGGGGACGTTTAAGTTTCGATATAATTTGCTCGGATATAGAAAAGGCGAAAACGGTGAGCCAGAAATAGTTGAAGAAGAAGCAAGGTATATCCGTGATATTTTTAATATGTATCTTAATGGCTGCAGCCTTGATCAAATCAAAGATTATCTTGAATCGGAAGGCGTAAGTACCAAGACAGGAAAGACGGTTTGGAGTAAAAGTCTTTTGAAAAACATACTGTCCAATGAACGCTACTGCGGGGACTTGTTAATGCAGAAAACATATACGGAGAACTGTATTACCAAGAAGGTAAAGAAAAATCGTGGGGAAATGCCGAAGTACCTCGTGAAAAACAATCATCCTGCTATTGTTACGCAAAGCACATTCAAAATGGTGCAGATGGAAATGGCACGTCGCGGTAACGTAAGGAAAAAGACGGATTCAGGAATAACGGAGCAGGGAAAATACAGCGGTAGATTTGCACTAACTGATTTGCTTGTGTGTGGAGAATGCGGGAGTCCTTATCGAAGAAAGACATACAGTAGAAACGGTGTGAATCAACGAGTTTGGCGTTGTTTAAGTCGATTGGAAAACGGTACCGCTTTTTGCGCTGATTCCGTAACCATTGACGATGAAAAGATAAAACAAGCAGTAATGCGTGGAATAAGTTCTGCCGTTAAGGATCGTAAGGATGTTTTAGATTTGATACTGTCGAATCTTGCCTATGCGGTTACGGGACAGGATGGTGCGCTGGATGTTTATGCTTTTGAAAAGCAGTTAAAAACATTGAATGACATTATGGATGAAACAATGGAACTTGCGGCAAATTCTTCGGGCGATGGCAAACGCTTTCAACAAGAGATAAGGTCTTTAAGTGAACAGATGGTTGTTATAAGAGAGCAACTTGAAATAGCAAAAGAAAGAATTGCATCAAACGAAAAAATCAATTCGGAGATAGAGAATATAAAAGAGTATTTATCTTCGAGCGATATTTGTTTTACGGAATATAGTGACGTGACAGTAAGAAGATTGGTTGAGTACATCAGGGTGATGAAAGACAACTCAATTATCATCGTGCTGAAAGGTGGAATTCAAATCCGTGAACCCATAGAAACAAACAATTAAATATATATAAATGTAAAACATAAGTCCGGCAGAGTTGTCGGACTTTTATCATCTTTGAGTGAAAAACATCGTCTTTTGCTCACAAACCTACTGCAACTTATAAAAATGCAGTGCAGCTATTTCGTACAACAAAGACATGAAAAAGACAAGTCAGGTTGACTTGTCTTTTTCAATTAAATCCGACTTTGTCGGGTGAAATCTCACTGCGTGAGACGAAAACCGCTACGCGGGTTAAAAGACTAAAGTCGGATTTATTTCATCCTGAGCCTACGGCGAAGGATTTCATTAAATCATAACAAAAATAAAGTTTTCCTTATTGCCATCAAAGGTATTTTCGTTAAACATAAAAATTCGGTTTATTTTTCTTTGCCATTATTACCCACACGGGTTTTCCGGCACGTCGCAAAACGGCAAAGTATTGACAAGTTGACGACTTAATATTATAATATTATTTACAGTACTTATTTTTCGAGGCAAAACATGAGAGCATTTTTCACAATACTTGCGGCGGCGGTTACGATATTTGTATTGATCGTTGTCGGCACGCAAATAGTCTCCTGCGTGCAGGATAAACAGAAAAGCGACGACATTGCAACGTCCAACACCGCAATCGACTGCACGGTAAAGTTTGAAACGCAGGAATACAACGAAACGGAAACACTGGTTTATGCCACGATTTTTATCAAAAACATCGGCAAAACCACAGTAACTACATTTGACATTCAGGCTGTGTTTGTGGACGGCAACGGCAAGGAATTGCGGTGGTTAGGCAACAGAATCGGCTACATCGTCGACAAATACCCCCAAACGGGCGGATTTGTGCTGACAGGCAATGACGGCAACGAAACAGGCGAAAAAACTTACGAACTCAAGACAGACCAACAGGCGAAACTCGGTAAGATTCACGTAAGAGTGGAAAACGAACAATTGGACGGTTTGTTGCTGGGCGTAAAAACCACACAGATTAACAACAACGACGGAGTAACTCAGCTAAACAAAAAGTTCGATTTTCGCGGAGCAGGAACTTACACCGACGCCGCCACCACTACTACGCTGCCCGTTGCGTTGTTGCCAAGCCGCACAAAGCAGGCCATCTGACAAGCGCGGCAAAGTTGCATCACCGACACGACAGTATCCGGGCACGGCGCTAACTTGCCTTGCACCGCTGTCAACCACGCAAAAACACCGCAACAACAAAAAATACGGCTGAACGCCGCACAACACGGAGCAGACATGTCACAAATTACCAAACGCGCACTTGAAGCGTCGCTGAAAAACGTACTGCGCACCAAGCCGCTTAACAAAATTACCATAAATGACCTTGCCGAGAACTGCGGCATAAACCGCATGACCTTTTACTACCACTTCAAGGACATCTACGACCTTGTGGAATGGGTGTGTATCGAGGACGCCACACAGGCAATTGCCGACAACAAACACTACGACACGTGGGAACAGGGCTTTACGCAAATCTTTTACGCGGTGCGCGACAACAAGCCCTTTGTCATGAACGTCTACCGCTGCGTAAGCCGCGAACAGGTCGAGCGGTACCTCAATCCGCTTGTGGACAAACTGATTGTCGGCGTTGTAGAGGAACAATCCGTCGGCATGGTTGTGCGCCAGGAAGACAAGGACTTTATCGCCAGGGTGTATTCCTACATATTTGTCGGCATTATGCTGGACTGGATTGCTTCCGACATGAAGGGCGACCCCGAAACAATCGTGGACAAACTGGCAACGGTAATAAAGGGCGACATTTATTCCGCGCTGACCCGCATGCGTGCCGACAAGTAGCAAATCGCATTGCGCCCCGCGCCTTGACTTTGCCACTGCGCAACAAAAAAAGCAAACGCCGCCGCGGCGCAAAGTCCGCCACGCCACGAAAAGGCGACAAAAACCGCCGACAACCTGCCAAAAACTCGCCGAAATAGCGCAAATACATCAAAATCGGCGAAATGATAAAATTTTTTACAATTCTTTTGCCTGTGATAAATTGTTTATCACGGGCATTTTTTTGTCTATTGTAAAACTTAAAATGTCGATGTACAATGTAGCCACAAAACAAAGCAAGGCACACAAAAACAAGCCTTGTTACTTACGGAGGAACACATTATGTATTATTCGGCAGGAACTTATGAAAGTTTTGCGCATCCGGAAAAACCGCAAGGCGTAGACAAAAAATCGGCATACATCATCGGCACGGGTCTGGCAGGACTTACGGCGGCGTTTTACCTTGTGCGCGACGGTCAGATGAAGGGCGAACACGTACACCTTTTGGAAAAACTTGACCTTGCAGGCGGCAGTTGCGACGGCAGAAAGGACGTAACCAAGGGCTTTTACATGCGCGGCGGCAGAGAAATGGACAACCATTTTGAAGTTATGTGGGACGTTTTCCGCGATGTGCCCAGTATCGAAACACCCAATGTGTCTGTGCTGGACGAGTACTACTGGCTTAACAAGCACGACCCCAACTACTCGCTGTGCCGCGCAACAATCGATTGCGGCAAGGATGCCCACACGGACAAACAATTTAAGCTGGACAAGGCGTCGGCACTTGCGCTGTCCAAGTTGTTTATGACGCCCGAAGATCAACTGGAAGACAAAAAGATAAGCGACGTACTGCCGGACTCGTTCTGGAACACCAACTTCTGGCTGTACTGGCAAACGATGTTTGCTTTCCAACGCTGGTCAAGCGCGCTTGAAATGAAGCGTTACCTGTGCCGCTACGTGCACCACATCGACGGATTGCCCGACTTCTCCGCACTGCGCTTTACAAAATACAACCAGTACGAAAGCATGATTTTGCCCCTTGTAAAGTACCTTGAAGCGCACGGCGTAACGGTGGAATACGGCGTTGACGTCAAAAACGTAGTCATACAGCAAAAAGACGACAAGAAGGTTGCCAAGCAGATTGTGTACGTCAAGGACGGCAAACAGCAGACAATAGACCTTATTGAGGACGACCTTGTGTTTGTAACAAACGGCTGCTGCACCGACACAAGCTGCTACGGCGACCAGACGCATGCGCCCGACCTCAGCAACATAAGAAACGGCGTAGGCGAATCGTGGGATTTGTGGAAAAACATTGCCAAACAAGCCAAAAACGGCGAATTCGGCAACCCGGACGCATTCTGCAGCGACTACGAAGCAACCAACTGGATGAGCGCGACGGTGGCAACGTCCAACGAAGAAATTATCAAGTACATCATGAACGTTTGCAAGCGCGACCCGAGAAGCGGCAAAGTTACCACCGGCGGCATTGTGACGGTAAAGGACAGCACGGACAACTGGTATTTGTCCTGGACAATCAACCGTCAGCCGCAATTTAAGGCGCAGGACAAAAACACCGTGCTTGTGTGGGTGTACTCACTTAACACAAACCGCCACGGCAACTACGTCAAGAAGGCAATGCGCAACTGCACGGGCGAAGAAGTTTGCCGCGAATGGCTGTACCACATTGGCGTGCCGACAAACAAAATCAACGCCCTTGCCAAGGACGCATGCAACACCACCACTTGCTTTATGCCTTACATCAACGCGTTTTTCCAACCGCGCAAAAACAGCGACAGACCGCTTGTTGTACCGCAAGGCGCAGTAAACTTTGCATTCATCGGTCAGTTTGCAGAAACGCCGCGCGACACCATCTTTACAACGGAATACTCGATGCGTACAGGCATGGAGGCCGTGTACACGTTGCTTAACGTTGACAGAGGCGTGCCTGAAGTCTGGGGTAGTTGCTACGACGTAAGAGAGCTGCTTCGCGCATGTTACTACGCACTGGACAAGAAGTCGCTTGACCAGGTTAAGATGAACTTCTTTGAACGCCGCGCCCTCAAAATGGTACTGAAAAAGACCAAGGGTACGGACATCGAAATACTGCTTAAAAACAGCGGACTTGTGAAGTAACGCAAGCGGTAACAATACGCAAAAATTAAGGTCTTTGGCACTACGCCAAAGACCTTTTTGTTACGAAAACTTAATACGTATTGATTTTTTATGGACGATTGCCACTTCGTTTGCAACGTTTAAGCAGTACCTGCGCTTCACTTGCAATCCCGTCGCCATGACCCAGCGCACCGAGTTTTTCCGAGGTAGTAGCCGACACGCTGACAGCATTTTCCGCCACGTTAAGCACGGCGGCAAGAGCCTTTTTCATATTGTCGATATGCGGCGCGATTTTCGGTGCTTCGCACACGATTACTACGGAACAGTTGACAACTTCAAAGCCGTCTTTTGCAGCAACGTCAACGCAAGTACGAAGTAAGTCCATGCTGTTTGCGCCGAGATATCTGTCGTCGTCCACGGGGAAAAGGTGCCCGATGTCGCGTTTGTTTGCCGCGCTAAGCACCGCGTCGCAGATTGCATGACATACCACGTCCGCGTCGCTGTGACCGACAAGAGATTTGTTAAACGGAATATCAACGCCGCCCAGACGAACGCCGTTACCCTCGCCGAAAGCATGCACGTCAAATCCTGCCCCTGTGCGGAAGTCCGGCAAATCGCCGTCGTAAGTTATTTTTTTGTTGCTTGTTTCGCCGTCAACAAAGTGAACGTCTCCGTATTTTGCAAAGTAAAGCGTGCTTTCGTCGGTAAAACTTTCGCCGATTGCATCGGCAAACGCAGCCGTAAGTTTAGCAAAATCAAAAATCTGAGGAGTCTGCACGGCAAGCAAATTTTCCCTACGTATTGTCTTTTTGCTTACATCGTCAACGTACCACACCGTATCCGTTACAGGCGTTGCAGGCACCGCACTGCCGAACCGTTCCGCTTCGGCAAACAGTCGTTCGACAAGGGCGCGGCTGACAAAAGGTCTTGCCCCGTCATGCACGGCAACAACGTCGCAACCGTCGCTTACGGCGTTAAGTCCGTTAAGTACCGATTGCGTGCGGGTGTCACCACCCTCGGTAAAAATCGTGCCGTCGACGTGCGCGCCGACAACTACTATTTCGTCGGCAATTCCGCGAAAAGCGTCTACCGCGGCGGTCAGCACGGTGCCGTCAAACAGTGGCTCGGCAAGTTTGTTTGCGCCGTACCGCGAGGAAACGCCGCCGGCTACAATAACCGCGCTACGCATTGTCCACCATTATTTCGTACATGCTGTCCGCTTCGTCCTTTTTGACCGTTTCGCGCAAATCCTTGACGCGGAATGTCAACGCACCGCCTGCGAAGTGTACGCATACGATGTCGCCGATTTTAAGTTGACAACCGGGCTTTGCAGGGCGACCGTTTACGTCAATCTTACCGCCGTTGCATGCTTCCTGCGCCACCGTGCGGCGTTTAAGTATTCTGGATACCTTCAAAAATTTGTCCAATCTCATTTTTTCACCCGTCGCTTTACGCGACAAATTTTTTTATCGGCGTCGTTCAACGCGCAATCAACCGCCGTTCCTCTTACAAAAATCACCGATGACAGGCAAATCACTCCTGTTTGCAAGCCGACAAGCATTTTGTTTATTATATCATTTATCTGCCCGATTTACAAGCGGTTGTAAATACCGACGGAAAATTTTGTAAAGCCTCCCCGAATATGTCTCATTAGCGCAGTTGAAGGTTTCCCCCACTGAAATAGGGGTGGCTGACTCTCAAGCGACAAAGTTAAACCACTACACTTTACAACATGACATATTAAAAAACTTTAGGGTTAATGTAGTCATCACCAATAATTTTACTGGCGTACCGGCGGCCGATTATACGTTAAACCCCACTTACCCTGCATACAGCAAAAAAGGTGCGGACTTCGTAGTAAAATCCGCACCGTTAATTATTTGTTTTACAGCCGCCTGTTTTCAGGCAGACCATCGCATAATGTCAGCGTTGCACACGACCGCTTGCGTCGCCGCCTGCCAGAGTTTGTACTTCCTTGACGGAAACCATATTGTAGTCACCCTCGATGCTGTGTTTCAGCGCGCTTGCCGCCACGGCAAACTCGATTGCTTGTTGCGGATCGTAACTATTGCTCATAGCGTAAATCAGTCCACCGCCGAAACTGTCGCCGCCGCCAACGCGGTCAACGATGCGCAAAGCATACTTCTTGCTGAAATAAGCCTCGCCGCCCGTGTACAGCATGCCCGACCAGTTGTTGTCGCTTGCCGAAATGCTTTCGCGAAGAGTGATTGCCACTGCCCTGAAACCGAACTTGTCCGTCAGTTGCTTTGCGACGGAAACATAGCCTTCGCGGTTGAGTTTGCCCGTAGTAATGTTGGTGTCGGTTGCTTCGATGCCGAACACATCCTTGGCATCCTCTTCGTTGGCAATGCACACGTCAACGTATTTACAAATCTCGCTCATGGTTGTACAGGCTTGCTCTTTCGTCCACAACTTTTTGCGGAAGTTAAGGTCGCAAGACACCGTAATGCCCATACTATGTGCCGCCTTGACTGCTTTAAGCGTTATTTCTGCGACGTTTTTGCTTAGTGCAGGCGTAATGCCGGTAAAGTGGAACCACGTTGCGCCCTTAAGAATCTTGTTCCAGTTGAAGTCGCCTTTTCCTGCCATTGCAATTGCGCTGCAGGCGCGGTCATAGATAACTTTGCTGGGGCGTTGACTTGCGCCCTTTTCGCAATAATAGATACCTACACGCTCACCGCCGCGCACGATAAGGCTTGTATCCACGCCGAATTTGCGCAAGCTGTTGACGGCGGCTTGTCCTATTTCGTGTTCTGGCAGTTTGCTTACAAACGCCACAGGCACGCCGTAATTTGCCAAAGACACGGCAACGTTGGCTTCGGCACCGCCGAATGTTGCTTCCAGATTGTCCGACTGCACAAAACGCAAATATCCCTGCGGTGCAAGTCTAAGCATCAATTCACCAAATGTAATTACTTTCATATTAGTTTCCTTGTTTGTATATTTGTTTGAAATTCTCCCGAGGCGCAGTTGTTGTAGCAATCGATTACGCAGATATTGTCGATCGGGAGCGCCTGATGCTCGCTTCGCGACGAGCATTTAGGTAAATGTATTCTTTTGTTTCAATTGCCGCCGTCGCTCAGATGTCCCTATCGACAACACCTGCGCACTCGATTGCAAGAGTTTGTTGCTTCGTTTCATTTTTTTTGCAATCAATGCGCTCGGGTAGTATTTGCAGTAATTACAAACTTTCCTCGAGGAGCGGCACTCGACGGTCAATCGGTCAAGGGCGTCGTAATCCACAAAACCACAAAATACTATTGTACTCTTCCTACAATGCGAGGTCGGAGATGAGTGCGTAAGGCGGCAACAGGGCAGTGCATCGCGACAGGCGCGCAAGCCGAGGCTTGACCATTAGAAGAAACAATTTTTAGTCGTCCATGTCAGGTGGCTTAGTGGCTAGATGGCGTGAGATACGATGCCGATGTTGCAGATTAACTACAACAACTTTTAGCAATGCGAGGTCGGAGCTTGCGTCAGATAGCCACAACAGGCGACGCGTGTGTTGAGGTAATGTACTACAGCGTACATGACGAAACCGCGCTAGCACGTAGTGGCTAGATGGCGTGAGATACGACCTCGCACACTTTGCGGCAGTTTTCAACAATGTCCCCTTTCATCATAAACGACCCACCTACGGCGTAGATTTTGTCAAAAGAAAGAAACTCTTCCAGGTTGTCGAGATTTACGCCGCCCGTAGGAATAAACTTGACTTGCGGGAACGGTCCCGACAACGCTTTGAGTGCTTTTAAGCCGCCATACACGCCGGCAGGGAAAAACTTGATTATGTCAATGCCCAGTTCCAACGCCTGCATAATCTCCGTAGGGGTTACACAACCGGGGTAATAGGGCAACTTGTTGACCTTGCAAACGTTTGCCACACCCTGGCTGAGCCCGGGTGACACGATAAACTTTGCGCCTGCTTCCACCGCCTCTTCGGCTTGTTCGGCATTGATTACCGTGCCTGCGCCGATGTTCATGTCGGGAAACAGTTTTACGCCCAGCGCAATTGCTTCCTTGGCGCACGCCGTGCGGAAAGTAATTTCCGCCGTATTGATACCGCCGTCGCGAAGTGCCTTCAGCGTAGGCTCGGTATCCTGCAAATCCTTGATTACAACTACAGGTATTACTCTGTCCATAGTAAAATCTCCGTCAACTTTGTAAGTAAAGCAAACACAGTGCGTTGCTTTGCGTAATGCTTCAAAGGCGTAACGACAACGTTTCCGCAACAACCGGGCGACGCCGGCGCAGCCTTGTTTGAAGCCGCTTCGCCGCCGATTTTTGTCGCATTTCAACGTCGCAGACGACTGCTTTGTCAGTCAAAATATCGCCCGTTTATTAAACACACGAACATCGACAAACACTACTGCATTTTACCGAAAGTATTATACCACCGCCGTCGCTGTCGTTCAATTGCAAAACTTATTGAATTAGTTTGCATTTCTTCTACAATACGCTTGAAAAAAATGCGAAAGACAGATATAATCGAAGTATGTTTAATTTTCTATACAAAAACATCGACTTTGCCCACAAACTCGGCACGGCAAGCGAGCCCACCGACAACTACAACAAACACCTGCACACCGTTAACGAGATACTGTTTCTGGTCAAAGGAAACGTACGTTACAACGTGGAGTCCGAGTCGCGTTTTTTAAGCGAAGGCGACCTTATTCTTATACGCCCGGGCAAATACCATTTCGGCGAAGTTTACAAGGAAAAACAGTACGAACGCTACGTGCTGAAATTTCCCGATTCCGTCCTGCCACCCTACCTTGCCGAACGTTTGCAAAGCCTCAATGCTTTTTTCGGCGACGCAAAAAAATACGCGCTGATGTTCAACCAGTTAGACTCGTATTACGACAACTTTTCGCCCGAAGAAACCTACACGTTGTTTGTCTGCGAGTTGACGAAACTACTTATCATGATGTGCCGCGAAAATGTCGTGGCAACCACCGCTTCGGACAACTTCATTGCACGACTTACCGACTACATCGACGCGCACGTGCGACAATCTGTTTCGCTTGAGTCACTGAGCCGCGAATTCAACTTTTCAAAGTCTTACATTTCCAACGAATTTAAGCGCACGATGAAAATACCCGTAATGCAGTATGTGCGATACAAAAAAATAATTGCCGCACACCAGATGATACTTGCAGGTGAAAAAAAATCCGCCGTCGCGGAGATGTTCGACTTCAAAGACTACTCTACTTTTTACCGCTCGTACGTGAAGATTATCGGACACGCCCCCGGCAGCATCGAAAAGGACTGAATTTTCAAATAAAATTCTGCTTTTGACATGGATTAAGCCGAATGCGCCGGGTTAGTTTGTCGCAACTTTTCAAAAATAAGATCTGGCATATTAAAACAAAAAACGCCTTTACACAGCAAAAAGCACCGCGAACGATATCACGGTGTTTTACTTTATTACTCAAAATATATTTTTGTAAATTGTCTTATAGCGACTACGGATATGTCATGCCTGACAAATCCGAAAGCTCAATTGAATGTTACTTCTTGTCAACAACAATTTTCACAACAACTATCAGACAGGCAATCAAATCATGTCAACGGTGACAGTCATGTTGCCGCCCTTATTACAAACATTTTAACCACAAATAATTGAAAAAAGATTGAAACACATTGCGACTGGCACAAATTACCACAACCGGACAAGACTTTCAAATAACTAATGGGTTGATGTATTTCACATCACAAATACAAACTTTCTACGGTATATTTATTGAAGTGCAACCTTTCACAATTCAAAAATATTCAAGAAAATGCAGACTCAAAAATCGAAATAATTTTCGCCACAAAATTTTTGTGAGGGCGCAGATTGGTGCAGATTGGCACAGCAGGGACGGCTGCGCGAAAGGAGTGTACAAAGATGTACATGACTTGAGCGCAACCGTTCACGCAGTGACAAGATGTGCTAATATGCGCCCTCACAACCTAAAATGTGGCGGGCAACATAAATACCACTCGCCGACGCATGCGACAAACTGTGCGTAACGCCGCTGCCGTCGCCAATCATATACAAGCCCTTGTGCTTGGTTTGCAGGTCATTGTCGATGTCAACCTGCATGTTGTAAAACTTAACTTCCACGCCGTACAGCAGGGTGTCGTCGTTGGCTGTACCGGGAGCGATTTTGTCAAGGGCGTAAATCATTTCGATAATTCCGTCCAGTATGCGCTTGGGCAAGGCAAGGCTAAGGTCACCGGGGGTTGCCTTCAGCGTAGGTACCACATTACCCTCTTCAATGCGCTTAGGTGTACTGCGGCGACCGCGAATAAGGTCACCGAAGCGTTGCACCAGCACACCGCCGCCAAGCATGTTGGACAGTCTTGCAATGCTTTCGCCGTAACCGTTGCTGTCCTTGAACGGCTCGCTGAATTCCTTGGCAACAAGCAACGCGAAGTTGGTGTTGTCGGTGCGTTTGCCGTCGTCGCTGAAACTGTGTCCGTTGACAGTAACAATACCGTTTGTGTTTTCCGTGACGACAATTCCGCGCGGATTCATGCAGAACGTGCGCACGTTGTCCTCAAATTTTTCGGTACGGTACACGATTTTGCTTTCGTACAGTTCGTCCGTCAGGTGCGAGAAAATTTCCTGACGAAGTTCTACGCGCACGCCGATGTCAACGCGGTTGGACTTGGTACCGATACCTAGTTTTTCGCAAACGTGTTCCATCCATTTGCTGCCGCTGCGACCTACGGAAACAATACACTTGTCGCAGACGCAACTTTGTTTGGCTGTGGCAACGATGTACTTGTCGCCGTCCTTGGCGATGTCCGTCACGGGCGTATCGAAGAAGAAATCAACTTTGTCCTTGAGGTAGTTGTACAAGTTTTCAAGCACTATGTAGTTGACGTCGGTGCCGAGATGGCGCACTTCGGCATTTAACAGGTTAAGTTTGTTTTGCATGCAGATTTTTGCGAAACGAGTGCCTGCCGTGCTGTACATTTTTGTATGCTCGCCGCCGAAACGCATGTTGATGTTGTCGACGTAGCGCATAAGTTCCGTCGCGCGGTCTTTGCCGATGTAGCGATACAGACTGCCGCCGAAATCGTTAGTGATGTTGTATTTACCGTCGGAAAACGCGCCTGCACCGCCGAAACCCGACATTATGGAACAGGTCGGACAACCGATACAATTTTTGATGCGAACGCCGTCTATCGGGCACCTGCGCTTTGCAAGCTCGTGACCGCTGTCGAATACGGCAATGGATTTGCCGCTTGTTGCCAGTTCGTATGCGGCGTAAATTCCGCCGGGACCTGCCCCGACGATGATGATGTCGTACTGTTTCATAATTACCTCCGAGTGTGAGTGAAATACACTTTTAATTTTCGTTAGCGCCGCGCATAGAGCGGCAAGTTGCGACGTCGAAAAAACGAAATCGCTTTTTTTTATTTTTAGCACCATCAGTCCGATTTTACGGCGTAGATGAAAGTATCATAACAAAATATCGCAAACCAGTCTATCCTGCGCCGCAGATAGGTGCAGAGGGCGGCAACAGTTGACACCACACGATATGAACGGACTGCCGTCGGCTGTAATAAAGACGTAATAATAGTCGCCCCACCGGCGAGGTGCGTAGCCACCATATGCGCCTATATGCGGCGCAGGATCACATAGCCCATGGGCGACAGAACGCACCTATCCTTGTACTCGCGCCCTGTCAGCAAATCCCGATAGGTGTCGGGTAATGTCAGTTCGTAGTCCACCGAGCCGCGGTTTACGGCTACAACCGCTTCCGTGCCCGAGGCAGCGTCGTTGCGACGGAAAGCATATACTCCCTTTTCCGCAGCAAGTTCCGAAAAGTCACCGTCGCTGAACACAGGCAAGCTGCGTATTTCGCCGAGCCTGCGGTAGAAGTCCAGCAGCAGTTTGTTTTCCTTGCCCCATGGGTAACAACCGCGACAGAATGGGTCTTTGTAACCTTCCATGCCCACTTCGTCCCCGTAATACACGCACGGAAAGCCGAAAAAGGTGTACTGCAACACGGCAGCCGTTTTGAGCATTTTGCAGCCGTGGCGATACTCGTCGTCGGTAAGTTTGACAAGCGACATCGCTTCTTTGCCGACGTTGTCCATGTTTTTGCCGGCAAGATTGGTAAGAATACGGACGGTGTCGTGCGTACCCAGAATGTTCATAAGGTTGTTGCGCACAAAGGGCGGATAGTTGTTGACCAGATCGAACACAGTGCGCGACAGCGATTGTTCGTTACCGCTGCGCACAAAGTCGATAATGCCGTTCATAAGCGGGTAGTTCATTACCGAATCCAGCTGACTGCCGTCCAGGTAATGGCGGCGCACGCCGTAGTCGATTTTGTTGCTGGCGTCCTCCCACACTTCGCCGATGATTGCCGCCTGCGGATTTTCCTTTTTTGCCGCGGCGACAATTTTGTCAAGCATACAGTCATCGATTTCGTCCACAACGTCAAGCCGCCAACCGCTTGCACCGCGTGCAATCCAGCGACGAACAATGCCGTTTTTGTCCGTAAAGTACTTTTGTGCACTTTTGCTGCGGGCGTTGATGCGCGGCAACGTGCGGAAATTCCACCAACACTCGTAACTGCCGTCGGGACGGAAGTTGAACCAGTCGCGGTACGGACTTTTCGGGTCGCGATACGCGCCTTCGTTGCCGTACTTGCCCTCACGGTTGAAATACTTGCTGCTGCTTCCGACGTGGTTGAACACGCCGTCAAGGATTACATGTATGCCCAGATTGTGAGCCTCGGCGCAAAGCCGTTCGAAGTCCTGCTGTGTGCCGAACATGGGGTCGATTGTTTCGTAGTCCTCGGTGTCGTACTTGTGGTTGCTGTACGCCTTGAATATGGGGTTAAGATAGATTGTGGATACGTTGAGGCTGCGAAGGTACGGCAATTTGGAAATTACGCCTTCGAGATCGCCGCCGAAAAAGTCGCGGTTGAGCACCACACCGTCCTCGTCGCGAAAATAGGGTTGCTCGCCCCAATTGCGCATAATTTTGTCCTCGTTGGGGACGGCTTTGCCGCTTGCGCAAAAACGATCGACAAAAATCTGATACATTACGCCCTTGTTGAGCCAGGTCGGCGTTTGGTAAATCTTTTTGTAGACGGACAGTTGGTAGGGGCGGACGTTGTCGTAAAACAGCGACGGGCGGCGATTTTCGTCCATGCCGATAAAGTGCTCGTAGGTTACGCCGTCCATGACAAAGTAGTAACGGTACAGACCTTTTTTCAGGGAGAGTTCCGCCACGTAGTTGTCAAAACCGTTGCCGCTTTCGTCGCGGTACATAGGGTAGTCGCAGGTAAAACTGCCGTTGTCGTCGTATACGCGCATTGTGACGGAGGACGGATTGACTATTTGATTGATTTGCAGTCTTACGCCGAAAGGCATATCTTCGGCAACTGCGCCGACGACGCTTTTGAAAAACGGGTCGATGGGGTTGTACTTAATGTAGGTCATAAATTTTTGATGTCAGAACAAACTTAATAAATGCGACACGCCCGAAAACAATTGTTGTCAACGGGTTCCCGTCAAGGTGTTGCCACTCGTGCGAGCGCGTGCTCGCTCGCTTCACTTCGGGCATTTTAGCCTGATGGTAGGCAGCCTGCCCAGCCGCGCCCTCGTTCAGATGTCGCTGCGTGGCAACACCTCGCCACCCGTGCAAGACGAACCTCTGATTTACACTTGCAATCACACTCGCGTTTTTTCGTTCGGGCGTTCTGCAAGCAAAAATATTGTCGCCCATATCGGCTCAACACCCTTTTGTTGCACGGCACCCGTCGGTCAATCAAGCGGTCAAAGGCACGTTTTCCACCTGCAGACAATGATTTTATCACCTGTTTTGTAAGCAATTTTCACATACGTATGCAAAAATCGTTTACGAACTCACGTATACACCGCATCTAACAAATTGGTGTGCAGGGCGGCAAAAAATCATATGAGCGACGGCGAAGATTGAGTTACACAGCCACAAGCCAACCAAGGGCGGAGATGGGTGTGCAGGGCGGCAAAAACTCACTTGAGCGACGGCGAAGATTGGTGCAGATTGACACGGCTGGGACGGATGGGCGAGAGGAGTGTACATGGGCGTACATGACTTGAGCACAGACGTCCACGCAGTGTCAAGATGTGCCGATATGCGCCGTAGCTCAGTTCATGTGCCAAATCTTAGTCGCATACTCCCTCACCGCCCTGTCTGCCGAGAAACGTCCCGCTTCCGAGATATTTTTCAGTGACATACGGTTCCATTCGTCAACGTCGCGATACGCCTTGTCCATGCGGTCGGCTGTCGCCACGTAATCGGCGAAGTCGGCAAAGCACATGTAAGGGTCTGCCATTCCGTTGCTGCGAAGCAGGTAGTTGGACACGCCCTCAAACGTTTCGCCTGCAAAGCCGTTGTTGAGTTCGTCCACCACTACGCGCAGGCGCGGATTTTTGAAATAGTAGTCCATGCTGTTGTAGCCTTTCGCCCACGTTTCGGCAACTTCGTCGGCATTCATACCGAAGATGAAGATGTTGTCGTCACCGACAGCCTGGTGCATTTCCACGTTCGCGCCGTCCTCGGTGCCAAGCGTAAGTGCGCCGTTTATCATAAACTTCATGTTGCTTGTGCCGCTGGCTTCCTTGCCGGCAAGCGAAATCTGTTCCGACACTTCCGCCGCGGGGATAAGGTTTTCCGCCATGGTCACGCAGTAGTTTTCCATAAACACGACGTTGAGTTTTTTGCGGATTTCGGGGTGAGATTCCAGATCTTTCTGAATGAGACAGATAAGTTTGATTACTTCCTTTGCACGGTAGTAACTTGCCGCCGCCTTTGCGCCGAAAATAAATGTTTGCGGCGTTACGTCGAGGTCGGGGTTTTCTTTGAGGTCGTGATACATCGACACGATTTTGAGTACGTTAAGAAGTTGACGTTTGTACTCGTGCAGACGCTTTACCTGCACATCGAAACGCGTTTCGGGGTCGATTTTTACGCCGAGTTTCTTCATTGCGATGTCGGCAAAGCGTTTTTTGTTGGCAAGTTTGATGTCGGCCATGCGCTTGTGTACTTCCTTGTCGTCCACAAAGGCACCGAGTTTTGTAAGTTCCGACGCGTCGGACACAAAGCCGTCGCCGATAAGTTCCTTGATGAGCGCGGTAAGTTGCGGATTGGACTGACACAGCCATCTGCGGTGCGCAATACCGTTTGTTACGTTGGTAAATTTGCCCGGGTTAAGCGCGTAAAAGTTTTTGAACAGGTCTTTTTTGAGGATGTCGCTGTGCAACGCGGACACACCGTTGACCATGTGCGAGCCGATGACGGACAAGTTTGCCATACGCACCTGACCGTACGCCACGATTGCCAGGTCGGAGACCTTTTTCCAGTCCTGCGTTTTGTCCCAGAATTCGCGGCAGGCACGCTCGTTGATTTCCACGACAATCTGGTAAATGCGCGGAAGCAACGACTTGAAGATGTATTCCGGCCAGCATTCCAACGCTTCTGCCATTACGGTGTGATTGGTGTACGCCGTAACTTCGGTGACAAGTTTCCACGCGTAATCCCAGGAAAGATGATACTCGTCAATCATAATGCGCATAAGTTCCGCAACGGCAAGCGCAGGGTGCGTATCGTTGATGTGCACAGCTACCATTTTTGTAAAACTGTCAAAAGTTCCGTAACGCTTGATGTGGTCGGAAACCACGTTTTGCATTGCAGCCGACACAAGGAAGTATTCCTGTTTAAGGCGCAAAATTTTGCCTTCGTCGTGGTCGTCGCTGGGGTACAGCACCTTGGTAATCATTTCTGCTTCGGCTTGCTCGTTCATGGCGCGCATGTATTCGCCCTGACCGAACGCATGGAAGTCAAACGGCTTGTTGGCGCGTGCCGACCACAGACGAAGTACACCCACGGCATTGGCGCGGAATCCGTCCACAACCATATCGTAGGGGAAGGCTTCCACTTCCTGGCAACCGACCTGCTGATACACAGGTCCGTTTTCCGTCCAGATTTCCTTCACTTCGCCGCCGAATCGCACAATCTGCGTCTTGTCGGGACGTTCCTTAAGCCACACTTCGCCGCCGGGCAGCCAGTTGTCCGGAAGTTCCGTCTGCCAGCCGTCGACAATCTTTTGTTGGAAGAAGCCGTACTCGAAACGCAGCGAGTGCCCCATCACCGGGTAGTCTTCCTTGGCAAGGCAGTCGAGGTAGCACGCGGCAAGCCGTCCCAGACCGCCGTTACCGAGCCCTGCATCGGGTTCGCACTCATACAGGTCGTTGATGTCCGTTTTGTAGTACTTTTTGAGTGTGTCGGCAAACAACGATTCCAGTTCCATGTTGAACAGGTTGTTTTTAAGGCTTCTGCCCATCAGAAATTCCATTGACAGGTAATGTACGCGTTTGCGTTCGCGCGCTTTGTGTTCGTGGTTGAACTCGGCGCGTTTTTCCAGCAGCATATCGCGCACGACGGAAGCAACACACTTGTACAGTTGGCGTTGCGTAAGTTCGCTTGCGTTTGAACCGAAGTTTTTGTTTGCGGCACCTTCGATAAGGTCTTTGATGCGTGTTTTTGTAAGATTGTTAGACATGTATTTCTCCAATAGGGACGCGTTTTACGCGGCGACATTCATTTTTTTGCCGACTTTTTGCAAACTTTTCGGGCAACGATTTACCGAAAAATCGATAAATATCATATGTATTTTTCGTCGGTTTTGCAACGAAATTTTACATACGTATGTAAATTTTGACAACAGGCAAGGCTTTCATGCAACTTAACCTGCCGCACAAATCAAACCTTTTTGTAGTACTGCACCGAAGAGGCAGGCATTACCACTTCGACATAACCGGCGTCCGAAGTAAGCGTTTCGGCAACGTCCACACCTCTGCCGCCGTACTTGAAGTCGTCGCTGTTAAGCACCAGTTCGTACTTGCCCTTGTCCACGTTAAAGCCGTAGTTGTGGTAGTCGTACTGACTGAAGTTGAGCACCACAAGCATTACGTTTCCTTTTTTGTCAAGGCGTTCAAACACAAGCACGTTGTCGGCGGCGCGGTCGGCAAGTATCCACTTGAAACCATCCCAACTCTGGTCCAACTGGTACAGCGGTTTGTATTTTTTGTAAGTCTTGTTAAGTTCCCTTACGAAGCGTTGATGAGCGTCGTGCTTGGGGTAGGTAAGCAACATCCAGTCAAGTTCTTTTGCCTCGCTCCACTCATTCCACTGGGCAAGTTCGCCTCCCATAAAGTTCAACTTTTTGCCGGGATGAGCATACTGAAAACCGAGCAACGTCTTGAGTTGCGCAAACTTGGTGTCGTAGTCGCCAAACATCTTGTTGATAAGGCTGCCCTTAAGGTGTACAACCTCGTCGTGTGACAACGGCAAAATGTAATTTTCACTGTATGCGTAGCACATGCCGAATGTAAGTTTGTTGTGATGGTCGGCGCGCCACAGTGTGTCGGTCTGCATATAACTGAGTACGTCGTTCATCCAGCCCATGTTCCACTTGTAGTTGAATCCAAGTCCTCCTACATATGTCGGGTGCGTAACCTTTGGAAACGCCGTCGATTCTTCCGCCACAAACAGCGCGTACGGGCAAGCCTCAAACACACGACAGGACAGTTTTTTAAGGAAGTCTATGGCTTCCAGATTTTCCTTTCCTCCCCACTTGTTGGGTCGCCATTCGCCATCCTTGCGGTCGTAGTCGAGGTACAGCATACTTGCCACCGCGTCTACGCGAAGCCCGTCAAAGTGAAATTCCTTAAGCCAATACAGCGCGTTGCTTACAAGGAAACTTTGCACTTCGTAGCGGCTGTAATCAAACACACGCGTGCCCCAACCCTTGTGCTCTTTCTTAAATTCGTCGGCGGATTCGTAGCAGCAGGTGCCGTCAAAATCTATCAGTCCCTGCGCGTCCTTGCAGAAGTGCGCCGGAACCCAGTCCAGAATTACGCCTATACCCGCGTGGTGAAAAGCATTGACAAGGTACCGCAAATCGTCGGGCGTGCCGTAACGGCTTGTCGGCGCGTAAAAACCAGTCACCTGGTATCCCCAGGACGCGTCCAGCGGATGCTCGGCAAGCGGCATAAATTCCACATGTGTGTAGCCCATTTTTTTGACGTATGGCACAAGGTACTTTGCCAGATCGCGGTAACTGTACATATGCCCGTCGTAATGTCTGCGCCAACTGCCTGCATGCACTTCGTAAATGTTTATCGGGGCTTTGTATACGTCCTTTTTGCTTTGTTTTGCCGTCCAATCATCGTCCGTCCACACAAATTTTTCCGGCGGATCGTAAATCACGCTGGCTGTCTTGGGGCGAAGTTCGCAACAGGTGCCGTAAGGGTCGGCTTTGTACAGCACGTTGCCGCTTTGCGTAGTGATTGCGTACTTGTAGCAATCGCCGTGCTTGGCTTCAAGCGTAATCTCCCATATGCCGTCGTCCCGCACCATTGCGTCGTGGTTGACAAGCCAATTGTTGAAGTCGCCGATTACTGAAACGGCAACGGCGTTTGGCGCCCATACGGCAAAACGATAAGTGCCCTCGCCTGCGCGATGACAACCAAGCAGTTCGTATGCGTTTGTGGACTGTCCGTTGTAAAATTCGGTAAATTGTGACATGATTGCTTTTCCTTTTTTTGTATGATTGCAGGAATTTTGCGGGAAAACCTGAGATTTGCCG
>OMNQ01000076.1_pt1 | contig 29235 bp, 41 predicted proteins | sample 1673871 | NCBI WGS metagenome assembly OMNQ01 (sample SAMEA103958130, study PRJEB25191) | human gut metagenome | biome: human-associated habitat [ENVO:00009003]; feature: intestine environment [ENVO:2100002]; material: feces | place: Germany | collected 2013/2015
CGGTAACGAAAGAGATTGCGTTGTTGGAAGATGTGCAAGGTAGTGAATGGGCAGTGCCTACCAAAACAAGTCAACTCACGAACGACAGCGGTTTTGCGAAAACGACAGAGGCAAACACTTGGACGAACGTGCAGACTTTCAGCAATGCCGACGGCATAAAGACCGACCGAGTACATAACCTTGACAATAATGACGCGTGGTACAATTTCGACGGTTCGAATAATAGGTTTGGCAGCCCTTCAAGACCAACGATTATCAGAACGAGTGAAGCAAGACCGAGAGCGCAAGTGCCGAGCGGCGAAACAACGGTAACGAAAGAGATTGCGTTGTTGGAAGATGTGCAAGGTAGTGAATGGGCAGTCAATAATGACAATAGTGTATTCCCCAAGAATGGTTGGTATCTTATTAGCAATATGGTTGTTGGAAGTTATCAACTTGCACCTTTTATTGCACTTGTTACAGCACAAAATAATAAACTTGTTATTGTAACACAAGATTTGGAAGGACACGATGTAACGCTTGCAATGACAATCGGAAGCGATAGAAAATTTGCAGATGCAATTCGAGTACACACTTACACGATTGCAAATAATGCAGTAACAGCAACAAGTGCTTCGTTATCAATTACAACGTTGCTTACGGATGGACAGTTCTCATTCGATTACAAATTATTATATTAAGGAGATAAACATATGTACGGAATAAGTAACAGTCAACAACAAGGTGGGGGCGGTGGTGTATCGTCCGAACTCGTTACCACATTAAAAGGGACGGAGATTATCAAGACTTTCGACAACCTTGACGGATGCGAACTGACGAAAGGCTTTACTGCCGACGGGTATATCTATTGCTGATATGCAAAATACACAAATTAAAGGAGATACAAAATGGCAACTTTAAGTAGTTTACCGATTGGGGCAAAAATAAAAGTACCGCATTCCGTTATGGGCAATGTCATATTTTTGAAAGCCGACCAAAATCATACGGGCTATCCCGAAAACTCGACAACGCTCATCACGGACGAAATCATTTTACTGCGGGCATTCGACGCAAAAGAACCGAACAATACGGACAGCGGTAGACAAAATAACGGCAACAACCGCTATTCCGTATCAAACATAGACCATTGGCTGAACTCGACGGCTTCTGCTGGACAATGGTATTCACCTCAACACGACACAGACCAGTCACCGAACAGCACAAGCGTTGTGTCGAAAAATCCTTACGACACGGACGCAGGCTTTTTGAACGGTTTTGACGCACTGTTTATTGAGGCAATTCAAGATACCACAATCAAAGTCGCACTCAACACAGTGACCGACGGTGGCGAGGCAGAAACTCTTGTTCGCAAAGTATTTTTACCATCAAAAGCAGAACTCTTTAATCAAGCCGAAAACTCGATTATGGAAGGTTCGCTGTTACAATACTTTCAGGCAAATACCAACAGTATTAGAATAGCAAAAATATCCACCTACGCCGCAGAAGACAATAATAACAAAGGCTCGTCAAGCGTTACAGCGGGTAAGGCTACTGACTATTGGATGAGAACGCCCGACTCGTCGCGCTCGGGCCGTGTTCGCTATGTCGCTTCGGGCGGTTCGCTGGGCTACTACGTTGCGTACGACGGAAGCTACGGTGTTCGTCCGCTTTGTAATCTGAACTCTGAAATTCCCGTGTCAGACCAACCCGATAGCGACGGATATTACTCACTGCTCTTGGACGCACCTGTTTCAGAGAATGAAATTGAACTTCTTTACAATGTCAAAGAAACCGCTACAATGCCCACTGCTGTCAATGTCGAATTAAACCTTGTAAAGACCTTTGGTTGCTCTACAACGGTTGAAATTTGCAACAACGGCAACGATACCGAACCTGTGTGGGAAGACATTTCTACGGTCGTTAAATCGGGCGTAAACCATATATTCGCAAACAAGACAAAGACAGCGGACAAATGGAAAGTCGTGATTAAAATTCATATCGTGCGAAACGCCACTGTTGGCGATATAAAACTCTACGGGGTTAAGACTACATTCAAGGAAGAACTGTAAAATGGAAGAAAAAATCTTACTTATCGGCAAACTAATACAAGAAGGTATCGAGGGCGAGGCGGAAGCGTTAAAGGACTACAACCGAGAACTCGCGGAAATCTATGCCCTTGACGCGGAAACGGGCGATAAATGCGCTCCTGTCATTGCGGAAATCATATCCGACGAACTCAATCATATCGCTAAACTTACGGCATTGTATACGGAACTTACGGGCATTGCCGAGAACAAGGAGTAATCTATGGAACTGAACATTAAACTTATCGGAAACATCGGCAGATTGAACAAACGAGAGCCGTTCATCATTGCAGACAACGAAAAACTTGTCCTTAACTTTTCGTGTGCCACGCCGCTGACAGATTATTACATCGAACTCAAAAACGGCGACAAATCGGCAAAATACAGGCTTTCTTCGGTATCCACCTATGAAGTGCCGAACGAACTCTTGCAGGCGGGTACTTTGGAAGTTACGGTCAGCCTTTTGTATTGCGGAAAAATCGTCGTTACCTACACAGTCGAACCTATCATCATCGCGTTGATAGACAACGGCTACAAGGGTTTTGCGGAACTCGACGAAGTAAAAGCAAAGTACGACCTGCTTATGGCGAATTACAACGAACTTGTTTCAAAGATAAATCAAGTCATCGACACCGCGAACAAACAGTCAGAAGATATACAAAAATTGTACAACGCGGTTGAACAAGGCGAATTCTAAGCGTGCTACCGCTCAAAAAATCTAACTGCTCTCGTCGGGTAGCAACGGCACGGGCAAAGGAGAATTTATGGTAACATTATCACTTACAGCAGAGCAAATCGACCAACTTCGCAACATCGCGGCAGTGGGCGGCAAATGGCTTATGGCGGCTTTCACCGCTCTCGGTGGACTTGCAGGCATCGCAAAAATCATCACGACTTTTGTCGCAAGAAAGAAACCCGTCAAACTCAATCAATCAGACTATGAAGCAATCGCAAACGCTATCGTCGAAAAGACCAACGGCAGTATTGAAATCAATATGTCGTCCGAAATCGACAAGGCAACGCGTAACAGACTTACGGAAGTAGAAAAAGTCAACGGCGAACTCGTAAAGGCTTGCAAGCAGTTAGTCAAATCGCAAAAAGCAATCGCAAACGCTGTTTCAGACTTTAAGACCATATCCACGAGCGCAAGAGACGAACTCAAAGCAAGTATGAATGACCTTGCGGACGGCGAAAACGGGCTTGTGGCGGTCGAAACGCCCAAAGTCGATAAACCTATCGTCAAAATCGAAAAAGTGGCAGAAAACGAAAATGCGCCCTTGTATTAAGGGGGTGAGAATATGAAACGAAACCCGAAAACCATAATGTCGGCAATAATGGAGTACATTGTGCTTATTGCGCCGACTGCGGGCTATGCGATATATTCGTACACGGATACATTGCAATACACGATGAGCGCGAACTCAAAAGGGTTCTTTTGGACACTTATCAGCCTTGCGATTTTGTGTGCTATAATATACGGCATTTTTAAGTCGAAATACGACGAGTATCTTAAAGGGTACTACCAACACAAAGCGGACTTAAAGGTCGCGGATAACCCGTCGGAACTGTTAGTCAAGACCGTGGCAAAGGAAGAAAAGGTCGTATCTAACATAACCTACATTCCGATTATGTTCTATCTTCTTATGGCACTTGCTGTTTTGTCGGCGTTCCGCGATGCGATAGAAAAGTTGGAACTCATAATCGAAATCATTGCGGCGAGCGTGTTCGGCAAAATGTGTCTGCATTGTCTTACCGTTCATTTAAGGGAAGTTGCGACAATCAAAAAGGACGGTGAGACTGAATGAGCAACGAGAGAAAGAGAGTAGTGCTTGTTGGAAGTCGAATAACCATTAACGCGGCAATATCGGTGTGTATCACGGCGGCGTTGATTTTGTCGAGTTTCTTTATCTTCAAGGGCATCGAAACGCAAGTATCGGGAAAAGACTTTTGGATACAAAAATCGGTTATGGCGGTCGCAACATTCTTGTTGATGTTCTCCATTGCGAACGTTACCGAAAACATAATGCTCGCCAAAGACAAGGATATAAACGACCGATTAAACGCGTTAGACACGCATTATCAGACCATTATGGCGAACTATGAAACCGCCGACCTTGAAACCTACATCGAGAACTTGAACAAAGCGAATAAATACAAAAATTATATCCACAAGTGGAAAAAGAAACTCCGATTGGCAAGTAGGTTTAAGAAGTGGGGAACTCCGAAAAGGCTTGAACGCATAAACAAGGCGTTGACCGTTACGGCAGAAGAACTGTGGGAGAGCGGACAAAAGGTCAAGTATCATCGGATAACTTTCAGTCAAATGGTGAGCGGTGCGAACGATGTATCACCGAACGACGACGAGAGCGATTTAAGGTCGCACAAAGCCCGCTACGGCGCACAAAAATTCGGTTGGAAGATTTTATCACTCGTGGCTTTTGGAGCGTTCTCGGGGCAATTATTGTACTCGTGGCAGGACTTCAACAAGGGAATGATTATTCCGCTGATTTTTCAGTGCGTAACGATTTTAATCTCTATCTATTCGGGAATATGTTTTGGATGCGCGATGAACGAAAGAACGAAACAGACCTTGAAACGCAAGTTAAAGATTTTCTCGCAGTTTAGATATAAGATGAACAACAAGGTTAACGGCGTTGCGAACTTGGGTGTGGAAGTAATCAAAGACCTTGAAGTCGAAAGAGCGAAAGAAAAATCAAACAATCCTATCAAGCGTACATTTGATGACACTTTCGGGAGCGGACAGCCCGTTAAAGCGGGAGCGTTCGTCGGAAAACTTATCTCGTCAACGATTGATATTGAAGCGGAAAAAATGGCTAACTAAAAGACAAAACCCTCGGCATTTCGTCGGGGGCTTTGCTTTCCAATAGGAGTGTAAAAATGATGTCAGTCGCTCGTGTGGCGACAATGGTATTATAGCATACTGGTTAAGGCTTGTCAATACCAAACCATATTTTTTTTGCGTTTTCGGGCAATTTATCAGGCGCGGCGGGCTTTATGTGGGCAATAGAGTGTTCCGCTGACTGCAACGCCGTTCGTATTTCTTCGATTTTCTTTTTGTCGGTTACAATAACGTTCTCGTTCATAGTTATAGATTAAAGGCGACAAAGTGTTGCCACATCATCGCCTAAAACAAAGGGGGAAACTTAAATGATAATTTTATTATAAGCGATAAAGCGCAAAAAGTCAAGCATAAATTTTATTAAAAAATTGCAATAAAAGTATTGACAAACGCAGGAAAGGGGTGTATGATATAAGAGTAATCGATATTTGGTGGGTGATGGCATTAAGTATCGGCAAACTGAATATCGGTTATCCATAACCGCTTAAACAACCCTATCCATCACATTAAGGGAAGTTTAGGCGGTTTTTTTATGGATAAAAGGAGCGTGGATATATGGAAAATTACCTAAATGTAATGGAATACGCAAGGGAAGCGTTTTTAAGCACTTATGGCGTAATAATTTCGATTGACGGCATTCTCAAAGTAGTAGATATGGCAAAGAAATACGGCGAGGACGAAACGATGAACGCTATTTGTATTGCTTGTGAAAAGTATGATGACGAACTTACAGCATTGATGAAAATTGAGGGCATACTTTATAATAGAAAATACTTAAAATCAAAATATTTCAAAGAGGAGAAAGACAATGACGACAGGAAACGAACTGGTAGATAAAGTCGGCGAGATTGCCATTACGGGAAACATTATTCCGCAAATGTGGTATGAAACGCTAAAAAAAGACGACGGGAAACCTTACTTTCAAGCCATTGTAATTTTAGCGGATATTGTGTATTGGTACAAACCCGTTGAAGTTCGAGACGAAAAGACTGGGCGCGTTGTCGGCTATAAAAAGAAATTTAGTGCCGATTTGCTTCAAAGAACATACGATAGCATTGCCGAGCAATTTGGAATTTCCAAAAATGAAACTGTAAATGCGGTCAAGTTTTTAGAGAAAAAAGGTGTGATTTATCGTGAATTAAGAACGGTACAATGCGGTGATATTCGGTGCGGAAATGTGCTTTTTTTAGGCTTAAACCCCGAAAAACTACAAGAAGTAACCTTCAAAAAATCATATACCTATCTATCCGCCGTGGGTAGAGGGGGGGTATCAGCCGATAGAGAGGTACCTACTCGCAATGGGGAGACATATACAGAGAATACAACAAAGACTTCTTCTGAGATTTCTTGTAATATTAGTGATATAAATATCACTTGTGAGAAAGAAAAAAATATAAAAAAGAAAGAAGAAGAAAATCTCGAACAAGAGTTTGAAGAAGTCTGGAAAGTCTATCCACGCAAAGAAGATAAAAAGAAAGCATTTATGGCTTATAAGACTGCGAGAAAGAAAGCAAGTTTTGACGAAATCAAAAAAGGCGTTGAAACTTACAGCAATCATATAAGAGTTAGCAACACCGACAAGCGATACATAAAACTCGGAGCGACCTATTTTAACGGTGAGTGTTGGGCGAACAATTACGAACAAAGCGAGCCGCAAGAAGAACTGATTAAAGGCAAGTACACAAGGGCGCAAGTTGAAGAATTTGCGAAACAACTAAATATAAGTTACGAAAAAGCATTGAAATGCTGTTAAAGGAGTGAATTATGAAAAGAAGTAAAGAATTGTATTTTAAGGCATTAAGGAACTATGAACTTGCGGACGACGAAGTATTGCGGGACGATGTGATTTATTGCGCGAACTGCAACACGATAAGGGTGTTTCCTGATTTTGTGAACGACGACGGAACGCTGATACATATCGCTTGTCAGTGCCGTGATATGGCGCATCGGAAGTTGGAGAACGCCGAGAAAGAATGGGCGAGAAAACAAAAGATTGCACAATTAAAGGAAATATCGCTTATGGACGAACGATATTCGACGGTATCGTTCCTGAATACGAGAACGGACAACCCTGAACTTAAAAAGGCGTATGACAAGTGTGTCGATTATTGCCTTAACGCACAAAAGAATTGCTACGACGGCAAAGGTGTTTACATCAGCGGGGCTGTCGGAGTAGGCAAAACGCACTTAACGGCGTGTATGGCGAACGAACTGTTGGAACAAGGTTTCAAGGTCAAGTTTACGAACATAAGCCGAATTGCCGACCTTATATTGACGAACGACACAACGGAACTCAATCAAGTGCGAAATTGCGACTTCCTGTTCATTGATGACTTCGGGAAAGAGTTGGTATGGAAAAACGGCTCGGACGGGTGGTTGCAACAAAAGGTGTTCAATCTCATAAACGACCGTTACAACGCGATGCGACCGATGATATTCTCATCGAATTATACGCTTATGGACTTGTTGGCAAAACACTATGACCGTGCGACAATCGACCGCATAAGGGAAATGAACGAGCAGATTGAAGTCAAGGGGGAGAATTGGCGTTAATAAGCAATGCACCGTCGGGGCGGCGACGGCGTAAATAAACAACAACATAATAAAATAACACCCTTGTCGGGAAACCGCCCTTTCTCGGCTGACAAAAAAAGGACTTTACAAAACAACGGGAGTGTGATATAATGAGTAAATCAAGAGCGAACGAACTATTGCAGGAACTACATTCTAACCTTACGGCGAACTGGACGGGGAAAGCACGCTTCTCGTCGTCGGATGCAATAAAGATGTGTCGGGAGATTGTCTATGAATACGATAACGATGATAGTAACACTGATGATAGTGTTTCCGTTGTTGGCGAATTATGACTGACTACGACGAAAAGTGGAAAGAATACCGTAATCGGGCGATACAGGCGTTAGGAACGGCGATTGTAATCACCTTGATAGTTGTGGCGAACATAGGTCTTATAGCGTGCATAGGGCGACTGACGACGCAACAAACAAAGTATCTTTTGTATGCGCAATGCGGGCTTGTTGATATACTCGGGTGCGTGGGGATGATACATTGCTATCATTACTTTGACAAATGGAAGGAGAAAAAGAAAAATGGGAATGATAAGAACAAATGACGGCAGGGTTATTGTGGCAATTCCGTCGATGCGGAAAATCGGAGAAAGCAAGTGGGCGGTTTATTTTATGGAAGATAACCAACTTTACACTGCTATATACTACACGGAAGAAAAGGCACGGCACAGATACGAAAAGGAACTTGAAAAATGCACTCGATAACGGGTGTGTTTTTTTGTGCGAAAAATTTTTGAAAAAACTTTGAAAAAAATATTGAAAAAATATTGACAATAGGACGGGGCGGGTGTATAATGTAAGAGTAAAGATTAAGAAAGGCGAAAGCCAAAGGAGTTAAAAATGACGCTTTTAGAACTCAAAAAATTATTCAAAACTATGACGGTTAACGCTTGGTTTGAAGCGGGGACGGACGTCGTCGCGGTTGGTGATAAAATGATTACGCGCGGCGAAAGGTTTTCGCGGTTGGATATGTACGAAAAAGCCAAAGCGTTACAATTTTGCAACGAAAAACAATGCGCCATTCCGTGCGGTGAAGTTACGTTTTCAAACGGTCAAAAGATATTTTATAATATAAAAAAATAAAAAAACAATACCGCCCGCCCGTGGGCATTGTACACGGGAAAAGGAGAAAGATATGAACGCGAGAGAATTAGCGGAAAAGCACGGCGTGAGCCATACGCTTATCTATAATATGGCGAAGAAACTCGGCAGATTGCCGACGGATGAAGAAATTGAAAACCGCAACCGCAAGACGGGAAGACCGCAGAAGTACAGGAGTATCGAAGATGAAAACGACGGAAAATAGTTGTTATAACTGCCCAAACAGAAAGGAAGCGTGCCACGATAATTGCGAAGTTTACAAAGCTTGGAAAGCCGAGTATCAACGCAAGGAGAAAGAAGAAACGAAAACACGCAAGGCATATTACAATTACGTTTATTACAGGAGTAAGGACTGATGTACACGGTGTTTTGTGGGAGAGTATGTTGCAATTTCAGCAAATTAAGCGATGCGGACTATTTTGCGAGAAAGAACGGCACAGTGGTGTTCGGTATCGCAAGAGCAGAAAACGAAAAAGGAGTGAAAAATGAAAATGGTAGCAAGTACAATGTTAACAGACGCGTATGGTGATTATTGGAGCGACGGTGATAAGGTTGAGTACCTTGACGCGTTAGAAGATGCAATCGGTGAAATTGAAGAACTTGGTTTTGAAACCTACGCAAAACGCACCCTTGCGAAACTCAAAGAAATGCGAGAGTTCTGCAAGGAAGATATTAAGGAAGAAGCGGAATTCGAGGGTGTTTGCCCTTATTGCGGAGAGTATCTGGAATATGATGAAAGAAGCGGAGAATACGAGTGCCATAATTGCGGATACAATGGCGGATATGTACCCGACGACGACAGACTTGAAGATTACTGACGAACTTCCGACCGCTGACGACCTTATCGAACTTATCGAGACTTTGAATGCGGTTAAGGCGGAGAAGATAGCAAGGCTTGAACGGTACATTGAGTATCGGGAAGAACGAAACAAACACGACCGCGAAGAAATCGAGCGGCTGAAAGAATACTTAAAGGAGTGCAAAAAATGAAATTCAGAACGTTGAAAGAAGATGAAATCGAGTGCCGAGTGGGGCAGATAAGTGCAAAGGGCTTTACGCTCTTACTGTACAAAAACGCAAGGGTAGATATGGACTTGCTTGACGAAACAGTGGGTGCGGGAAACTGGCAACGCGACCACAAAGAACTCAAAGGCAACATCTATTGCGGAGTATCCATTTGGGACGAAACCAAAAAGCAATGGATAACCAAATGGGACTGCGGGACGGAGAGCAACACCGAAAAAGAGAAAGGCGAAGCATCTGACAGTTTCAAGAGAGCGTGCGTGAATGTGGGCATCGGCAGAGAACTGTACACATCGCCGTTCGTATGGATAGGCGACCACGTTAAGGAACGCAACGGAAAGTATGTTCCTGACATCAGAAATATGAAAGTGCAGGAAATCGGCTACACCGACGACCGCAAGATAAACCGACTTGTCATTATAGGCGACGGAGAAGTTATATTCGAGTACGGCAAGGAAACGCCGAAAAAGGCGGCTAAAACCGACGAAACGCCGAAAGTCGATAAATGGAGCGAAGAAGAACGCAAAGTGTTTGATATGGGCGAATTTACCGAGCAGAACATCGGATATATCAAGACCGTGGAGTTGAAGTACGACAATCGCTATAACGGAAAGACCGTCGGAGACCTGACTTACGACGAGATTGTTGACCTTATCGGCACGACCAAAAGTCAGTGGCTGAAAGACAGATTGTGTACATACAGAGATTTTTTAGCGCAAACGCGCATTGTGGGCGGAGAAGAAGAAACGCCGTTTTAAGATATGATAGAATTCCAAAGCAAAAAACCAAAGTTATCAATAAGCCTTGACGGGGCGGTCGAAGTAACGTTCACCGCTCCACGGGCGAAACTCGAAGCCTTAACCAACCTTGCGGACAAGGACTTTGACATCACGATTAAGCAGCACCGCGAGAAACGAAGCCTTGATGCAAACGCGTATGCGTGGGTTTTAATCACTGCGATTGCGGACGAACTGCGGGCGAGCAAAGACGAAATCTATTTCGATATGTTAAAGAAGTACGGGCAGGGCGAACTCATAAGCGTTAAGACGGGCATTGACATAAGCGGGTTTGTCAAGTATTCGGAAGTCGCAGGGTACGGAAAGGTCAACGGTGTCGAGTTTACGCATTACAGGGTGTTCAAAGGCTCGTCAGAATACGACACAAGAGAGATGAGTATATTTATCGACGGGATAGTATCGGAAGCGCAGGCGTTGGGCATAGACACGAGAACGCCCGAAGAACTTGCGGAAATGAAATCATTATGGGAGCAGGGAAAATGAACAACAAGCAACGATACGCAATTTTACAGCGAAATAAGAAAGAATGGCTGAAATACTACGACCTTAAAGACGAGAGCGGTATTTATATCCTTACGAGATACGACGACAACGGCTTTAAGTTTGCGTATGTGGGGCAGGCGAAAAAAGTCCTTACACGGCTCGCGGAACATCCTATGGGTTACAAACAACACATTGATTTCTCTCTACGCAAGCACGGCATCGGCGCACCGTTTGTTAAAGACTACAAGTGGAAATGCGAGAAAGTCTTTTATTGCCCTGAAAGTGAACTCAACGATTTGGAGCAAGAGTGGATACGGAAGTGCCACGAACTCGGTTATCAGTTGCTCAATAAGACAACGGGAAGTCAAGGGCAAGGCAAGCAGGCATTGGGCGAACAGAAGCCCGCAAAAGGCTATTACGACGGCATAAAGCAAGGACGCAAGAAAGTAATCGACGAAATCAATAACAGGCTTATAAAGGGCGATATTCGGCTTGTAATCGAAAGCCCGAACAAGCGCAAGGAACAACATCTTGCCAAACTTATGGAAATATTGGGGGAAAACGACAATGAAGATACGGAATACGGCGGAGATTGTTAAGGAGATTTTGGAGCAAAAGCCGAGAGCAAGGGACTGCGACTTTGTCCTTTATGGTTTTGTCCTGAACAAGTACGGATACTCGGTCAGCATCCCATTTAACGAGTTGGCGAACTTGGTAAAGGCGGAAGAACTGCCGTCAATGGAAACCGTCGGACGAGCAAGGCGCAAGGTTATGGAACTCTACCCGTCGTTGCGGGGAGATAGTTACAAGGTCAGGTTAGACAACACAGCGGAGTACATAGAATTCGCACAAGACAAGAGTATATGAAATCAATCATTCAAGGCGATAGCGAAGATAGGTGTTACATTTGCGGACGGGCGGAGTGGATAGAGCGGCATCATATCTTCAACGGAACGGCAAACAGGAAGAAGTCGGAAAAGTACGGGCTGACCGTCCACTTGTGCCATTGGTGCCACAACGAGCCGCCGCACGGGGTACATTATAATCAGGAAGTAGATGCACGCTTGAAGCAGATCGGGCAACAAACAGCGATGAACGAATACGGTTGGACGGTGGACGAGTTTCGGGAAATATTCGGGAAAAATTATTTATAAAACTGTTGAAAAACTATTGACAAACACAGGACGGGGGTATATAATAAAGGTAAGAAAAGACAAAAGGGAGTACGAAAATGACGAAAGAACAAAAAAAAGCAATCAAACGCATCTGTGCGGATTATGACTTTGAAGACCTTAAAGAACTGCGAGAGTGGTTCAAAGACTTTTACGGCGACAATCTTGACCTTGACTTATGGGACAAGACCGAAGACGGACTGTACGACGAAATATCAAAAATGATAAAATGAGGAGTGTAAAATGACTAAACAAGAACAAGTAAAAGAAATACTTGAAGTAATTAAACATTGCGGTGATTACACAAACAGGGATTGTGCAGAATGTGATTACAGGTTGTATGGTGAGTGCAAAAATCAAAAACAATGCGAAGCAGAAGCACTTTATAACGAGGGTTACCGCAAAATAAAAGATGAAACACTTGAAGAACAAATCAATCACCTTAACACGATTGTTGAACGACTTGATGAGTTGCTCGGGAAAGGAATAGACGAGTACATAAAAGGCATAGACGGCGTTGAAGGCATACAGGATATGTGGGAGCGTTCGGCGGTCAGGGAGTTTGCGGAAAAGTTAAGAAAAAGACTTACGGAAGATAGAGTATCGAATGACAATGTTGTAATAAATGCAAATTATGAAATCGACGAACTGTTAAAGGAGTATAAATGATGATACACACAAAAGGCGATTTACAACAAATGCAGTCTTTGCCGCTTTCAGCGAAAATCTTAATGACAAAACGCCGTATTCGTGAGTGGTATGATTATTGGGACGGTCAAGTATATGTTTCGTTTTCGGGTGGAAAGGACAGCACGGTATTATTACATATTGCCCGTGAAGTTTATCCAGACATCGAAGCGGTGTTTGTCAATACGGGACTTGAATATCCCGAAATACAATCGTTCGTCAAGACGTTTGACAATGTAACGATATTGCGCCCGAAAATGCGCTTTGACGAGGTTATTAAAAAATATGGTTATCCGATTATAAGTAAAGGTGTATCAAGAAAAATAGATGGCGCAAGGAAAGGGCAAGAATGGGCGAAAAAATATGTAGACGGAACCGCAAAGAAAAAAGACGGTAAAAAATCTTTTTATACCGTTGAAAAATATAGTCCATTAGTAAACGCTGACTTTTTAGTATCAAATCAATGTTGTGATATTATGAAAAAAACTCCTGCAAAATATTATACAAAACAAAGCGGTAAAAAACCTATCACGGCGCAAATGGCAGATGAAAGCAAACAAAGGTTTGCACAATGGTTGCAAAAGGGTTGCAATGCTTTTGAAACAAAAAATCCTATGAGCAATCCTATGTCTTTTTGGACTGAACAAGACGTATTGCAATATATCAAAGAGAACAACATTCCGATTGCTTCCGTTTACGGCGATGTCGTATATAAAGATGACAGCGACCAAATGCGCATTGAAGATTACGGCATTGAGGGTTGCGGAACGGAAAAACTTTGCACAACGGGTTGCAATAGAACGGGTTGTATTTTTTGTGCTTTTGGGGCGCACCTTGAAAAAGGTGAAAGCCGATTTGAAATGTTAAAGCGCACTCACCCGCGCCAATATGAATACTGTATCGGTGGTGGTGAGTATGTAAACGACGTATGGCAACCGTCGAAAGAGGGTTTAGGAATGGGACACGTTTTCGACGAACTCAACAAAATTTACGGCGACGGGTTTATCAAGTATTAAAGGAGTATGAAAAATGAAACAAATCAGAGCGTTAAGAGCGAACGGCATCGTAATGTTGATATCGTCGGTGATAACAGCCGTATGTGTCGGGGTATGTTGGAAGCATTTTCCGATTGCGGTGCAGGCGATATACATTTGCATATCGTTGATGTTTGCGGTGTTCGGCGGAGTAATGGTCGGACGGAGCATTTGGTTGACAAAACAAAGAAAGGAGAATAGAAAATGACAGCAGAACAAATAGTGACGATATGTGGCTATGTTGCAGTGTCTATTACCGTTGTTATCCTAATTGTTTGGGGTATGTATAAGTATAAATACAGGACAAATTTGGGCGAAAAAAAGACCGAAAGTAGCGAATGTTACGAACGCAAAACTAAAATCGAAAAGAAACTTGCAAAATGTAGCATTAAGCCGAGTTTAATTTTGTGCAAACACTGGTATTTATGGGCAATTCGAGACCTAACGGAAATAGACGGTGTTCCCATAGTTTACGCAGGTTTATCGGGAAAACCTTATGTATTTGTGTGGCTTACTGATAGCGCAATGAAATTAAACGAACAATGCGAAAAAATATTAAAGGAGCAGAAAAAATGAAAAAATCGTTCAAATCACTCATTATAGCACTTATTATAGTAATGTGTTTGGGCGTTTTTGTCGGGTGTTCGACTTATAAAATCCGAGACGATTATCATTACGAAACGATGACGATTTATTTCAAGGACGGCGAGAACATATCTTTCAGGCGAAATGATATAAAAATAAGTCAAACCGACACGCTGCTGATTATCGACAAGAAAAACGACCGCAGTTATGTTTACAAAAAAGAAAACATACGAAAAATAATTTATGCTTGACAAAACACAAAAACCGTGTTATAATGAAGTATAATCCAAAAAGCGAGGTTGCCTATGAAACCTGAAAAAAATAAAATAGGCGGTGAAAAGGTGGAGCAGTCCGCCGTTTTTGCTTGTAAAGAAGAACCTCAAAAAAAGAAAAGGGGGAACGTACAAAACCTACGAGTTCCCACCTCGGAACAAGCACGAGAATACGGAAGACGTGGCGGCATAAAGACGGCAGAGAATAGAATGAGACGCAAATCGCTTAAAGAAGCACTCGAAATATTGCTTGAAAAAGAATATGAAACCGAGAGCGGCGAAAAAATGACGGGAATAGACCTTATATCGCTTAAACAAATTGAGAAAGCCATAAAGAGCGGTGATACAAAGGCATTTGAAGTCATAAGAGATACGATAGGTCAAAAGCCTGTTGAGCGGGTAGAAATAAGCGACATTGATAAAGGCATAGCGGACGAGATAGACGGTTATGTTGGATGAAGTGCAAAAGAAGTACATTGACTTCTTAAAAGCCGAGCCGTACAAGGTAGCGAACTGGTTAGGGTTTAGCGGAATAACGAAAGATTTACATAACGAGTGGATAAAGAGCCTTGTATTCGGCAAAAAAGATTGGACTTTGCAGGCGCACCGTGGGAGTTATAAGACAACTTGTGTATCGGTAGCGTTTGCGATATATATGATACTGCATCCGAACCGAAACATAATCTTTATGCGAAAGACGGACGATGATGTTACGGAAATAATCGAACAGGTGCGGAAGATGCTCGAAAGCGACGTGTTGCGATACATAACTTTTAAGATTTATCGGAAAGACCTTAAAATCATAAAGTCGAACAGCAACGAGATAACGACCAACCTTTCGGACACGACAAGGGGCGCGGTGCAGTTATTGGGTTTAGGCATTAAAGGGAGTTTGACAGGCAAACACGCTTACTGGGTGCATACGGACGATATAGTCAACATTAAAGACCGTGTGAGCCGAGCGGAACGGGAATATACAAAGTCCATTTATATGGAGTTGCAAAACATCAAAATGGTTGGCGGGCGGATAACGAACACGGGAACGCCGTGGCATAAAGACGATTGTTTTTCTTTAATGCCGACAGCCGAAAAATACGATGTGTATTCGACGGGGCTTTTGGGGCAGGACGAAATCGACGAACTGCGAAAGAGAATGACACCGAGTTTGTTCGCCGCGAACTACGAGTTGAAACACATAGCGAACGAAAACACTTTGCTGAATACTCCGCCGAAGTTTGTTGACGATGTAAACCTTGTGAGACAGGGGAGAGCGCATATCGACGCATCATACGGTGGCGAAGACGGAAGCGTTTTGACGATTGCCAACAGAATGGGCGACAAGATATATGTATTAGGCAAACGCCGTCAAGGGCATATAGACAGTCATTTGAACGAGTTTTTGTCGTTATGCAAGGCTTATCAGGCGGGCGTTATCAGAGTTGAAGATAACGGCGACAAGGGCTATCTTGCGAAAGAAATAACAAAGCGTGGTGGTTATGCAAAGACCTATCACGAAGATATGAACAAATACATCAAAATCTCGACGTACTTAAAAGCGGAATGGGACAATGTTTACTTCCTGCGCGGAACGGATGAAGAATACATCGACGAAATACTTGACTATTCGGAAGACGCGGCGCACGATGACAGTCCCGACAGCCTTGCTTGCGTACTACGAGATTACAGCAAAATATACAAGCGGGGTTGACCTATGGCAAGTTATCAAATTGATTTTAAGGACGGCAAAGCAAACAATGCCGCTGATACTTATTCGCTTATAATATCTTATCAAGCGTCGGAGACCTATATCGCCGCAAAAGCGGGGTGGGATTATTATATGGGCGAAAACACGACGATAAGTGCAATCGGGCGTTATTATTGGAAGAACAGAGTTGACGAGAACACGGGAAAGGTTGTCGGCGGCGGGTTTGTTGAAAATCCGTATGTTGCGAACAACAAAATCGGATATTCGTTCTTCACGGATATGGTAACGCAAAAGGTTGATACGCTGTTCAGAGAGATACCGACGATTGACGGGGTTGAACTTCCGAAAGGGTTTGTCAAAACATTCGGGTATGTATTAAGGTCGGCGGCGGAACGCGCATCGGCGCAAGCGGTGAGTTACATATTTGTTGACAGCGACGGACACCTTAACTGTTTTTCGGCGGATAGGGCGATGCCGTTCTATGACAACGAAACGGGCAAATTAAAGGCATTGATACGGTGGTGGGAAGTCCCCGCGCAACGGAAAGATATTCCTTACATCTATTGGGAAGTTTATACCGAGGACGGAGTTACTACTTATTGCAATCGACCGACGATACACGAAACGAAACCTTTAACGCCGTATAAGTACAAGAGAACGAAAAGCATTGTATCGGACGAAATCATCGCGGAAAAAACGCCGTTGCCGATTGTTGAGTTTCTGAACAACGAATACAGGATGAGCGATTTAACGGCTAATATAAGGTCGAAGATTGATATAATTGATATTGTACAATCAGGGTTTGCGAATAACATTGAAGACTTTTCGGATGCGTTCTGGTCTATCAAAGATAATATCGGCGGCAACGAGGGATATTATCAAGACCTTGTTTCTGAAATAACGCGCACAAAGGTTATTGTTGCGGACGGTGCGGAAATGAAGCAGTTCCAAATTCCGACGGAAGCGCGGTCGAGATTTGTTGAAATTATTAAAGACGACCTTATTCGAGACGGCGGCGTGGTGGATACGAAAGCATTAACGCAGGGCAATCTTACGGCAACAGCGATAAAAGCGGCGCGGGCAAATCTTGAAACAAGGGTATCAAAGTTTGAATGGCAGGCGTATAAATGCGCGACGGAAGTGTTGGAGTTATATTTCAGATTGCAGGGAAAAGAAGTTCCCGAGTTCGATGTTACTTTCAACACTTACCATTTGGACAACGTTACGGAAACCGTGCAGAACGCAGTATCGCTTCGCGGCACAATAAGCAACGATAGTTACTTGAAGATGTTAAAGAGCGTGAACATTATCGACGATGTGGAAGTCGAAAAGGCTAAAATGGAAGACGAGAACAACGCACGGTTTGGGTTTGGAAATAAGGGTATTGTAGAATGACCGAAAGACAAATGCACGAACAGAGCGACGGGGTTTTGAACGAAACGACGAAGTTGCTGAATAAACAATACAACGCGGCATATAAGGAAGCGAAAGATTATCTTGCAATCGAACTTGCAAAGGTTGAACTTTCGGGGACGGCGCAACAACGATATAACGAGTTGTTGAAATATGACCGTTTGGACAAGATGTGTTCGGAAGTCGCGGATATAATCTTGAACGCAAACAAGACCACGAAGAAAGAAGTAAATAATCTTGCGGTTGCGGTTTACAAAATGAATTACGATTGGCAGGCGGACAAATTGGGGCTTGACGGCGTAAACAAGACCGAGAGCAAGGAAGCGTATCAAGAAGTTGATATGTTCGATGTGATAGCATTAGCGGCGTTGACAGACAAAGATGTTATAGAACGCGATGTTAAGTCGAAGATTGTTCAGGCGGTGATGAGCAAGGCGGGCGTTCGTCCTATCATTACAGCGGTGAAAAACGTTGCGGAAAAGAACTTGTCGGACAGCGTGAGAATAGCGACCACGGCGACCACGCAAACGGAAAACAAAGGGCGTGCCGATGTTGTGGAAGTCGCAAAGAAGCAAGGACGGAAATTCCGCAAAGTATGGCGAGCGGTTGGAGATAGTCGCACAAGACAAGCGCATCGGCTTGCGAGCGGGCAAGTACAAGACTTTGATAAACCGTTCATTGTTGGCGGCGAAAAAATGATGTACCCTGCTGATGTGAGTTTAGGAGCAAGCGCAAAGAATACAATTAACTGTCGTTGCAGAATGGCGGTTATTGAATATGACGGGCAAACGTCGTAAAAAATAGCAAATAAAAATAATTTTACGAGATGCAACCTCGTTAAAAGCGTAAAAGGAGTTTTTATGAAGAGAGCAGAAATCGAAAAGTTATTCGACGGCAAGTTGGCAGAGGGTGTTGAAGTCAAAGAAATCATCGACGCGATTATGAAAATAAACGGCGACGATGTAAACCTTGCGAAAGAAAGCGCGGTAAAGGCAAGCAATGCAAGCATTGAAGAAATCAAAGCGCAGGCTATTGCAGAAGCCTTGAAGCCTTACGAGAAAGGCGGGGAAAAGTATTTTGACACGGAAGCCTATCAAAAGGTTTTGGACGAAAACAAAGCCTATAAAGAGCGTGAGACAAAGCAAGCGAGAACGAGTGCGGTTGAAAAGTTGTTGAAAGACGGCAAATTCGACACAAGGGTTTTAAGCCTGCTTTCAAAAGCGGTTGACGATTATCAACCGAAATGGAACGAGAATAACGAAATCGAAAACGCTCCCGAAATCTTAAAGGCACTTCAAAGCAATTATCCCGACTTTGTTGTTACCGAAACGGACGGCGGGTTTAAGCCCGCTACACCGCCTGCAAAAGGAAAGGCAGATACAGAAGTAGATGCTTTCGTTGCGGGTTTCAAAAAAGGATAAAAAATAAAACATTTTAAGGAGAATTAAAATTATGGCAATCAATTATGCACAGAAGTATTCTGATGTAGTAGCAGAAGCGTTTAGGCTTCAATCCAAGACCGCTGATATCGCAGGCGGCAAATACGATTTTATCGGCGTTAAAACCGTTAAAGTGTATCAAGGCGCAACCGTTGAATTGGGCGACTATACTATCAGCGGAAACAACCGTTTCGGCACGCTCGCTGAACTCGAACTCCCCGTACAGGAAATGACCTTGACGCAGGACAAATCGTTCACTTTCGTTATCGACCGTATGAATTACGAGGGAACGAACTTTGCGAACGAAGTCGGCGCAAGACTGCGTGATGAAATCGACCAAGTTGTTATCCCCGCACTTGACGCTTACAGGCTTAAAGCAATGGCAACGGCAACGGGTATCACCTCGGCAACCGACACTGCTCCGACCAAAGCAAACGCTTACGAACTGTTCTTGAACGCATCTTCGACTTTGGATGAAAACAAAGTCCCCGCTGTTGGCAGAATTGCGTTCGTAACGCCTGACTACCTGAAACTCTTGAAACAAGACAGTTCTTTCATTCTGCAATCCGACCGTTCAATGGAAATGTTGCAGAAAGGTATTGTCGGCACTTGCGACGGCGTTGAAGTCCGTATGCTCCCCGCTTCGTACTTCCCCGCAAACAAATACCTCATTATGGCACATCGTGATGCTATCGTTGCTCCTGTCAAACTTACGACTTATCGTATTCTTGACGATGTACAGGGCATTGACGGCAGTGTTGCGGAAGGTCGTGTCGTTCACGATTGCTTCGTACTTTCCAACCGCGCAAAAGCGATTTATGTACAAGGCAAAGCGGCGGGCTAAAATCCAAAATTAAGGCGGTGAAATATCCGCCTTTTATGCCGATAAGAGTAACGCCGTGCAACTCGGCAATCGGTAAAAAAGGAGAATTGATATGAAAACATTATCGGATAGATACAGCGACAAATTTGGTGAAAACTTGGGCAATCTTGTTGCGACAATCCCGCAATACGACACAATCACTGTTGACGGGTTTTGCAACAGAATACACGACTTTATTGAAGACTACATAATGTTGCGAAATCCGACTTATGACTTTGAAAGCCTTGCGCCGTATCAGAGAACGCTTGTTGAAGATGCGGAAGTATATCAGGCGTTCTATGTTGTACACGGGGTTGACTTTACGCAAGCGAGCGGTTATGACAGCAATTCGGGCGCGCTTATGGACAAGGCAACAATACGCGAAAGGCAAATTTGCGACAACGCAAGGAACAGATTGTTAAGGGCAAGAGTGTTGCATAGAGAGCCGCGAGATATGGGGGCGCGATATGACGGCTAAATGGCGGAAAGGAACTTACAACAAAGACAAAACGGGGACGGAGATTAAGGAGTGGCTTATACGGGTTACAAAGGAACTTTCGACCAACCGTTTTGACAGCACGCCGACGGACGGGGTTACGTCGCACGACTGGACAAGAGCGATACAATCAGACAGTCCGAAAGCAAGAGAAATACAAGCGGGCGATATGATTATATATCAAAATCACCGCTACACCGTGCAGACGACCGCTACAACGCCGAATAGGCTTGCTTATAACGGGTTTGACACGATTATTTATATGAAATGAACAATCGGGATATTATGGCGTACAACGTGCTTGTAATGGCGTTAAAATCGGTGTGTCCGTATAGAACGGGAAACCTTGAACGAAACGGCATACGAGTAAAAATAGACAATGGCACAATGTGCGTTGTGGTTGGACACGAAACGAGTAAACTCTTGGGCGAGTATGCGGTTTACACAAACGAGCCGTGGATAAGCCCGAAATGGGGCGGGAAACAAAACCCAAATCAAGGGTGGATTGAGCGGGGCATTGAGAAAGCATTGCCGCTCATTAAACAAGTGTATCAAGGAATGACCGCCGACGACTTTAATAACGTTATGGACGACTTACAACGGCAAACAGCAACAAGGCAAGCGCAAATAAGGAAACGGAACAATGTTTGAAGATTTGTTTTTACAGTTTATAGAAAAAGAGTTTTCCGATAGTTTGTCGGAAACGGTGGACGTGGCGAATGATTTGAGTGTCGTGTACGAACAGGAAGTCGATGCGGCGCAAGACTTATATTTTGAGCCGTTCAAGAAAAATCCGAAAGCGGTCGTGATTGTGTTGTCCACAACAAACGCAAGTCAAACGAACATTCCGCAAGTGTCGTTCACGACGGAGCAGATGTCGATTAAGATACTTTGCGACGAAAACAGAAAGCACGATATATATAAGGCGATTGACGAGTTTACAAACAAGTACAACGCCGTTTATTCGGTTTTAGCGGGCGATACGAAGTCGTACAATATGCAGTTGAATATCAACAAGCCTTTTGTGGCGGGAATGTATGATATTCCGACGGAAAGCATAGACGACGACGGTTACACGGAAACTTTCGGATATATCACGATACAATGGTTTATCACGGCAATTTATAGCGATAACATTAAACTCGGCACGGACGAACTTAAAATCAAGGTAGGAACGACAGAATATCCGATTAAAGGGTTGTATAGATACACCTTTTCGGAAAACCCGAACTCGGTCATATACCAAAAGGAAGGGCAGATAAGAGCAACGCACGAAGATGCAGTTTTGACGACTACTTACATTTTTAACTTTCAATCTCTTGACGGCGACGCATTGTGTGAGTTATTAGATAGGTCTTTTAACGGCAAAACGGGCGGTATTTACGGTCAACCGCTGTCTTTGGTTATAGACGGTCAAACGGTCGAAATGAGCGATTATACGCTTGAAAAAGCATACGAAAACGGCGTTAAAAGTTACACGCTGACTTTGGTGAAATAATGAGTAAAGAATATCATATCTATCTTGACCACAATATAGCGGTTGACGGCGAACAAACGGGCGGGCAGTTGTCCGAAACTTCGTCGCCTGAAAAGAGCGCGAAAAAACAACAGTCGGAAGCAAAAACGGGGGCGACCGCAAAACTCGTCGGAGTGTACATCGGGAAACAAGCCTTTCAGTGGGCTACATCGAATTACGGGAATTTGACGGGCGATTATTTGGGGCAGGCGTGGATAAACGAGAGTATAGAGTTAGCGGGGCTTGTCGGCGGTATCCTTGTCAAGCCGTTAACGGGCGGAATTATAGCGGGCGTTGTGATTGCTAAAAAAGCGATTGACAAATCTATTGATAGAGCAAAAGCAAATCAAGAAGCAATGTTATTGAGAGAACGCACGGGCAGTCTTTTGAGTAGCGGGGGCAGACGATGAAATTAAAAATCTTTTCGCAAGGTATAACAAAAGAATATACGCCGCTGGCAGGCGGAGTTATGAATTGGGTTGCCGACGACACTTTGGACAGCGCGACTTTCCGCATTGTTTCGGACACTGCTACACCGTTCGAGAACACGGCGATTGCAACGATTGTTTTTGAAAAGGGCGACGGAACGGAGATTGAAAGCATCAAAATGCTTGTCGGTACTGACACGGTTGAGCCTTACGCAAAGGCGGCGGGCAAGTTTGTTCATACGTTGTCTTTGGTTGAACTTACGAAAATACTTGAAAAGTTTACAAATTTACATATTGTGTCCACAGGCGAAACTGAATTGTTCAATCAGGTTTTCGTGGCGTTTCGTAATATGAATACGCTTATAACGGGAAAAGGGTTGGCTTATACTGTCAACACGCAATATCCTTATAAACTTGTTATGGACGATAGTATTCTTATCGGAGAAAACACGCCGTTAAGGGGTATTGTTGCCGAAGATTATATCAACGAAAACGCAACGGCAAGAGAGATATTAGACGGGCTTTTCAGTACGATAAACGCAAGGGCGGTCGTTACGGATATAACGACTAATTATATAATTAAAGTCGGGATTATTGATATGAACAATACCACCGACAAGACGGACGTTGCAAATAGACTTGGAACTTTTTGGCAAAACAACATAGACAATTTTTGCGGAAAGATTGTGTCGAAAGTCAGCAATGCGACACCGCAAACGTTCATTACTTCGACCGATAGTTTTAAGTCAACTTATGCCATTGCAAATAGTACAAATCGAGCAATCGTAACGGCATTTAATGTTGAGTATTTTACGGAGTTTTTCCTTTTGCCGTTGTCTAATATTACCGAAAAGGTCAAATATTATGTCGGAGATATTTCTTACGAAAAGTCGGTTACGATAAACGCATTTACTCCTATCCCGCTTGTAAATAGTTATGACGGAACAGGATATGAGGATTTACTTGTCGATAAAGAATTTTGGGATGCATTGAACGATGACGCCGTTGAATTAACAAATCAAGTGCGAAATAATACTCTTTATTATGCCCGTGGCGAAACGTCCGTTGATGTTTCAAGAACATATAAGGAACTATTTTTCACAACAAGTGTATTTACACAAACGGCAAGGAAAGCGGTTTTCAGATATATAAAAGCAAACAAGGCGCAATTTTTCACCGAAGAAAACGCTAATCCGTACTATATAGACCAAGACGAAGCGTCTTTCGGATTAAACAATTATTGCTATAAATCGACGTATGCTCCACTGCTTGACGATGTTATAATCGAAGCGAACAAGACCAAAAAGCAAAACGATAGAAACGCGGTATTTTCTATCACGGACGGACAGTCGGATAACATTATCGACTTGACGAGATATGGGCGTAATTTGGTAGGTAAGGCGCAAAGAATAGGCAATGACGAACTTTCTATCGACACGAATGTTTACGGGCGCGAAGATGTGTTAGAGCCGTTAGACAAGGTCGGTGATTACGTTGTTTATAAGACCGAAATGCAAATAATGAGCAAGGCGCATTATAGCGATACGGAAGATAAGAACTGGTATAAGGTACGGTATTCGCTGACAAAAGGTTATAACAATCTTGCAGAAAAAATCGGGCTTGCGCGAGAAAAAAGGATATACCAAATCCCGCTTACAGGTTATCGTTCTACATTGCCGATAAGGTCGAGCATTGCATACGTCTTGCAAGGAAATTTTATGCCGTTACAAGACAGCGAAAGCGACGAGCAAAAAAAGACAATGAGTGCATACTTGTTGCAAAGGCTGATAAATCAACAAGATAAAAATGCTATCGAAGGGGTGCGAATTAAAAATGAAGTCGAACTCGGTCATTCGACTGTAATTCGTGATTATGTTTTGCCTGTTGTTGGTTTCGGTGCGGGGAACACAATAAACCTCATCGGAAAGTATTATGACAATTACAGTGCGGGATTATCATTTGTTGCAGGAAGAAACATTTTCAAGTGGATTGGCGGAAGTAAGGTAGCACAAAATCCCTATGTCGGGAGCAATGGAGAAACGTCATACTTCTACGAGATTTCTTTCGGTTATTCAACAAATGCGACGGGAGATAACATTAAAGCACGTCCTGCGATTGGGAGCAATGAAGTTTGGTTTGGAATTACAAACGACGATATAAGTTACAAAAAAGACCGTGCCGAAAGCATAAGCATACAAAAGATTTATTCGTTTGTTGAGGACAATAATCTTACGGGTAACGCGGAAAAAATGCGTATCGGAGAAGCGTTGATTAGAGATAACTACGCTTTCGAGATTGGAAACAGACCGAAACTGAAATTGTACAAAGATTGTCCTGCAAAATACCTTGACGGCAACGCGCAGACGTTCAAGACTTCCGAGGGAACTTTGGTAGGCGAGACACAAGATTATCTTGAAGTAAAATATTTCAGTTATCAAGATATAAAGGGTGGTTATTTAGTTGTAAAAAACGACAACACGGAGTATAATAATTGTATAATCGCAGACGATAACGGGAACATTTATCTTGTTGCCGAAAAGTTAAGCAAAAAGGACGGGGAAATCGTCCCGACCGTAAAACATTATGCGTGCGTAACGCTGTATGACGAAGAATAAAACAAGGAGCAAAAAAGCGTATGAAAGTTTACTTGAACAAAGAATACAAATGCGTTAAAGTGGAAGATAATACTTTTGTTGCGAACGACAGTAGCAATTACATAAGATATTATTTTGTAACGAACGCAAACGGCGATGTTATCGACAAAATGGACGATACGAGCGTTATCTATCGCAACACCGAGCCGAGTTATGTAACGGTGGCGTTTAGGCGTGCGGACGGCGACGTTATCCAGCACCTTATGGCAAGTCCGAAAACCGATGCGACGGGAAAAAGTTTCTTCGAGTACGAAATCACGAACACGGACGGTGTTTTGTACAAAAAAGGCGCGTTGGAAATTTCCGCACAATTTATCGAAGCGACCTTATCGGAAACGGGCGGCGTGAAAAAGGTTATCAGTCAAAAGGTCAAAGCGATTGCTATAAACACGGCTCACGTTTTGGACAATATTGGCGAAGAAGCGGAAGAGTATTATTCGCAATATGAACAAGCGAACAACGACGCTCACGCCGTTTTGCAAGCGCAAATAACGACGAACTTTAATAACATCGGTACGTTGCAAGAACTTACGACCGACGCAAAAGACGACCTTGTTAAGGCGATAAACGAAGTCGATGCACACGCCGATGCGAACAAGTCAGAGATAGGCGACCTTTCCGCGCTTACCACCGACGAAAAGACCACTATCGTGGGCGCAATCAACGAAGTGGATGCACACGCCGACGCGAATAAAGCCGAAATAGGCAATCTTTCTGCGCTTACAACGGACGAAAAGGCTACGCTTGTGGGAGCAATCAATGAAGTGGATAATCACGCGGACAACGCCACAACTTTGGCAAACAACGCTGTCGCAACGGCTAACAGTGCAGTCGCTACGGCAAACGAAGCGAAGACCACCGCGCAGACCGCCGAAACGAACGCGAACAGTGCATTAGATACTGCAAACGCCGCAAACGCGACCGCAGACGAAGCAAAGGCTATCGCGCAAGGAAGTCAGCGGGCAATAGGTTTTGCGACCTTACAAGCGGCAATAACGGCGTTAAACGGGTATAGTAACACGCAACTTAAAGTGGGCGATAATGTCTACATTGTGGAAACGGGCGTGCCTGATTTATGGGTTGCGGCGGTTGAGCAAAATAGTGTGGCTTATAACTACACGACGAACGACGCGTTCAACGATGACCTTGTTGAGAATACCCTTGTGCAAGTCGGGTATTACAAGTTTGCGTATCTTGAAAGCGACGGCAAACCTTGCACGGTTGCGTGGCAGAATATGACTGTTGCGGCGAGCGATTGGGTTGCGAGTACGGAGTTTGAAGATTTTGCGTATGAAGCGAAGATTGCTCTTACGGACTTTGTAAACTTCTCATCTATCCCGCAAGTGGTGTTCGGTTTGACCGAAGCGACGAGCGGAAACTATGCGCCTATTTGTAAAGCGGGCGACAAAGGGGTTTACATTTACAGCAAAGTCAATACTTCTATCACGCTCCCGACAGTCGTTACTTTTGCGCCGAATGTACACGGTGCAAGTATGCAGGGCGGCGGATACACGAACAAAGGCAAATGGGTTGCAAGTACGACCTATGCAATCGACGACCTTGTGTACACGGACAACGGACAATTTGTGTGTATCGAGGGTATCACTTCGACGACTTCTCCCGAACAAGATACGCAACATTGGCAAGCGACTTTTGTTGCGACAGGAAAGACGAAAAACGGACTGAAATTCAGCGGACAGAATACTGATGGAAGTGCTGTGCAAAAGACTTTTGACGGCTCGCAAGCGGTTGAAATAGCGTTCGATGAAACCACGATGACCGCGAAAGAAGTCAACGGTGTTCTGAAAGTTGGAGCGAGAGGCACTGTCCCCGAAGCGTTACCGCAGGAAGCGAGTGCGTTGAAGAGTGGAAGTTTGCCGACAAGCGGGTGGGAGAATGTAAATGTTTCTTGGACAGGAAATGTTACAAGTCCCTCGAATTATTCTTATTTGAGAAAGGTAACAACAATAGCGGGCAGTTACGCAACAAATGAAATTTTTTATAAAACAACTTATGATAATTTGTTAAAATCAGCAACGGTCGCGAGCACTGGAAAAGGTTCTATCGGCGTTTGGCAAGCAAGCGATGCTTATAACGAAACAGGAGATTATAAATTATATAAAGAAGAAAGTAACGCCAAAATTCACATAGTCATTTACGACAACGGTAACATATATTATTCTTGTCAAAATGGCAGTGGTACAGGCAAATATGCTCTTACCGAGTTAAGTGTTGCTTCTTCGAGAAAAACCTATACTATCTCCGACACTTCCATCACCGCCAACAGCGATATCCTTATGGAACTCACCGACGACGGCGGAGTAAAAGCCTATTCAATGGAAGCAGGCAAGATGACCGTTATCCGCGACACAGTGCCGACACAGCCTATCCCGTACACCTACAAGGTCAAACAGACCAACGCAAGCGGGCAGTTTACTTTGGTAAACCATTATGTACCGAGCATACCTGAAAGCCCGACAAGTTTACCCGTTACTTATAAGAAAGCGAGCGGAAACTTGCCGACTACGGGTTGGGAAACACAAGCAAAGCCTATATGGACAGGTGTTGTTTCAACAAGTTACAATGAATGGGTTTCGACAAACATTGTAATACCCGAGGCGTTTAGGAGTTTGTCATCGGGTTGGGAAGTAACAATTCGCTACAACGGCGGTAATACTGAACGACTTTCTAATATATACAATTACAACCAAGAAACAAACACTTTTTCTTTTAGAGATAAGAACGCAAACAATGCTTTGCGTATGCAAATTAATACGACTTCTGGGAGTGTTGGATTTGCTCGTAGTATGAATACTTCTTTCGATGTTACAGAAGTTTATAACACTGCATATGTCGAAAAGACCTACACCATTTCCGACACTTCCATAACCGCAAACACTTCGGTCAAAATGTACTTAACGGACGAGGGCGGTGTAAAGGCTCAAAGCAAAGCAAACGGAACGATAACCGTTATCCGTGATACCGTGCCGACCACGGCAATACCTTATGAGTACGAAGTCGAAGAAACGAGTGCCGAGGGGCTTTTCGAAGTCATAAACGCTTATGTGCCCGCAGTGCCTACCAAAACAAGTCAACTCACGAACGACAGCGGTTTTGCGAAAACGACAGAGGCAAACACTTGGACGAACGTGCAGACTTTCAGCAATGCCGACGGCATAAAGACCGACCGAGTACATAACCTTGACAATAATGACGCGTGGTACAATTTCGACGGTTCGAATAATAGGTTTGGCAGCCCTTCAAGACCAACGATTATCAGAACGAGTGAAGCAAGACCGAGAGCGCAAGTGCCGAGCGGCGAAACAACGGTAACGAAAGAGATTGCGTTGTTGGAAGATGTGCAAGGTAGTGAATGGGCAGTGCCTACCAAAACAAGTCAACTCACGAACGACAGCGGTTTTGCGAAAACGACAGAGGCAAACACTTGGACGAACGTGCAGACTTTCAGCAATGCCGACGGCATAAAGACCGACCGAGTACATAACCTTGACAATAATGACGCGTGGTACAATTTCGACGGTTCGAATAATAGGTTTGGCAGCCCTTCAAGACCAACGATTATCAGAACGAGTGAAGCAAGACCGAGAGCGCAAGTGCCGAGCGGCGAAACAACGGTAACGAAAGAGATTGCGTTGTTGGAAGATGTGCAAGGTAGTGAATGGGCAGTCAATAATGACAATAGTGTATTCCCCAAGAATGGTTGGTATCTTATTAGCAATATGGTTGTTGGAAGTTATCAACTTGCACCTTTTATTGCACTTGTTACAGCACAAAATAATAAACTTGTTATTGTAACACAAGATTTGGAAGGACACGATGTAACGCTTGCAATGACAATCGGAAGCGATAGAAAATTTGCAGATGCAATTCGAGTACACACTTACACGATTGCAAATAATGCAGTAACAGCAACAAGTGCTTCGTTATCAATTACAACGTTGCTTACGGATGGACAGTTCTCATTCGATTACAAATTATTATATTAAGGAGATAAACATATGTACGGAATAAGTAACAGTCAACAACAAGGTGGGGGCGG
>OMNQ01000083.1_pt1 | contig 28772 bp, 18 predicted proteins | sample 1673871 | NCBI WGS metagenome assembly OMNQ01 (sample SAMEA103958130, study PRJEB25191) | human gut metagenome | biome: human-associated habitat [ENVO:00009003]; feature: intestine environment [ENVO:2100002]; material: feces | place: Germany | collected 2013/2015
ATGAATATTATGGCGAAGGGGCTGCAAAAAAGGGAAACAAAACTGCGCATAAGAATGAATTACAAAAATGTAAAATCGCAACAAAAGGGTGATTACAAAAATGTAAAAAATTCTTCTTGGGGGGAACGATATTTTTATTCCGCTTCAAAATGTCCTGTTATGCCGGCAGCCGCGTCAGGCTTTGTAAAACGGGGGTAAAACAGTTTGAAAGCGGGAAAATAGAAAGTCTGGGCAATGTTGGCACGGTTTTTGCTACGAATAAGTCAACTTAACCCAAACAAAACAGCAAACTGATGAATAGCGATCAATTTGAGACAGGCATTCCCGCGCCGCAGGGATTGTATGATTTTGAACAGGAGAGGGACGCCTGCGGCGTTGGCCTGGTGGCTGACCTGAAAAATGAACCGAGCCACAAAATCATTGAAACGGGGATTACTGTTCTTAAGAGGCTCATGCACCGCGGCGCCGTGGGGAGCGATCCGGATACCGGGGACGGCGCGGGCATTCTGCTGGCCCTTCCGGATGAATTTTTCCGCCTGGCGCTTCCCAACAAGCTTCCCGCCAGAGGCAAATACGGGGTGGCCATGATGTTCGGCGGATGCGGCCATGAAGAGGAATTGGAAGCCGCCGTCACGGAAAACGGCGGCAGCGTGATTGCGTGGAGGCAGGTTCCCGTGGATCGGGACAGCATCGGTAAAAACGCCCAGCGCACGTGCCCCCTGATCCGTCAGCTGTTCATTGACGGCAGCGGTTTTGCGGATCAGGCGGAATTTGAACGCAAACTGTTCGTGATGCGCCGGGAAATGGAACGGCGCGTGGAAGGCTGTTATGTGTGCAGCTGTTCCAGCCGAAGCATTGTGTACAAGGGGCTGTTTCTCGGCACGCAGATTGAAGGATTTTATGGAGACCTGGCCAGCGAGCATTTCAAATCTCCCCTGGCCCTCGTCCACCAGCGCTACAGCACGAATACTTTCCCAACCTGGAGCCTGGCCCATCCCTTCAGGTATCTGGCCCACAACGGGGAAATCAACACCCTGCGCGGGAACCTGAACCACCTGAGCGTGCGTGAGCCGCATTTGTCCTCCACCCTGTTGGGGGATGACCTGCAAAAGCTGCTGCCTCTTATTCCCCCCGGTCAGAGCGATTCCGCCTGCCTGGACAACATGGTTGAGCTGCTGGCCGCCGCCGGGCGGGACTTGCGCCATGTCATGCTCATGCTCATGCCGCAGGCCTGGGGCGTCAACTACCATTTAGGGCCGGATGTACGCGGCTTCTTTGAATACCACTCCGCCATGATGGAGCCCTGGGACGGCCCGACCGCCGTCGTTTTTTCCGATGGTATCAATGCGGGCGCCATGCTGGACCGCAACGGCCTGCGCCCTGCGCGCTATACGCTGACCACGGATGATATTTTCATTCTGGCTTCGGAAACGGGCGTAGCTGATATTCCCGCGGAAAAAGTAGCCCGCAAAGGCCGCCTCCGTCCCGGGGAAATGATTTACTGCGACCTGGTGAACCACCGGCTGGTATCCGATGCTGAAACCAAGAATGAAATGGCCAGGCGCATGCCCTACCGCCGCTGGGTGGAGAAAAACAAAATTTCCGTCCGTTCCCTGTTTGATTCCATTTCCGCCTCTGCGGAAATGCCGGACCTCGTGGGCCGCCAGCGCCAGTTTGGATTCACTCAGGAGGATGTGGAGCTGATTATCCGCCCCATGATGCTGAAAGGCGCGGAGCCTCTCGGCTCCATGGGAAATGACGCGCCGCTGGCCGTCCTCTCCGGAAAGGCGCCTCTCCTGTTCAATTATTTCAAGCAGCTCTTCGCCCAGGTGACCAACCCGCCCATCGACCCCATCCGGGAGGAGCTGGTCATGAGCCTGACCACATACATAGGCAACCATCCCAACATTCTGGAAGAAACGCCGGAGCATGCCCGTCTTATCAAGATGGCGCGTCCCGTCATTACGGATGAAGAGCTCAACCGCCTCTGCAATATTCGGGAGGCCGGCTTCCCCTCCGCCAGGCTTCCCCTCCAGTTCCCGGAAGGCGGGGACGGGAAAGCCCTGCGGGAGACGCTGGAAAGCCTGGCGGAATCCGCCGTGGGCCTGGTCAGGTCCGGCGTGCGCATTCTGGTGCTGACGGACCGCAACATAGGAAACGGCTACCTTCCCGTTCCCAGTCTTCTGGCCTGTTCCGTGGTGAATCGCGCGCTGGCTTCCGCCGGGCTGCGTTCCGACGTGGGGCTGATTCTGGAAACCGGGGAGGCGAGGGAGACAATGCATTTTGCGCTTCTGCTGGGCTTCGGAGCCACGGCGGTCAATCCGTACCTGGCTCTGGCGACGGTTACTTCCCTGGCCGCGCCGCAGGACTGCCCGCTGGATGTGGTGAAAGCCTCCGGAAACTACATCAATGCCATAGACAAGGGATTGCTCAAAATCATGTCCAAGATGGGCATTTCCACGTTGCGCAGCTACCGCTCCTCCCAGCTGTTCGAGGCGGTGGGTCTGAACCGGGAACTGATTGACGAATTCTTCCCCGGCACCGTCAGCCGCGTAGGCGGTATAGGGCTGGATGAAATAGCCGTGGAATGCAACCAGCGCGCCGCTCAACACGCGGAACACGGGGACAAGCTGGATGCGGGAGGGCAGTATAAGTATAAAAAAGGCGGGGAGAACCATCTCTGGAATCCGCAGACGCTTCAGGCTTTCCGCGCTGCCGTACGTGACAATGACGAACGGAAATACCGGGAATTCGCGGATTACAGCAATCGTCAGGCGCAGCATCTCTGCACCCTGCGCGGCCTGTTTGAATTTGCTCCGGCGGACGCTATCCCCCTGGAAGAAGTGGAAAGCGTGGATTCCATCTTGCGCCGTTTCGTTTCCGGGGCCATGTCTTTGGGGTCCCTCAGTCCGGAAGCCCATGAAACCATCGCCATTGCGATGAACAAAATAGGAGCCAAAAGCAATTCCGGGGAAGGGGGGGAAGATGAAGCCCGCTATGAACCCAACGCCCGGGGCGAAGTTCGCTACAGCGCCATCAAGCAGGTGGCGAGCGGGCGTTTTGGCGTGACTATTAATTATCTGCGCCACGCTTCCGAGCTCCAGATTAAGATGGCCCAGGGGGCCAAGCCCGGGGAAGGGGGGCAGCTCCCGGCGCACAAGGTGGATCCGTACATCGCCCGGCTGCGCCATTCCATGCCGAACGTCAGCCTCATTTCTCCTCCTCCGCACCATGACATTTACTCCATTGAAGACCTGGCCCAGTTAATTTACGACCTGCGCAACTCCAATCCGGATGCCCGTGTCTCCGTCAAGCTTGTTTCCGAGGTGGGCATTGGCGCGGTTGCCGCAGGCGTGGTGAAGGCCCATGCGGATGTGGTTGTGGTCAGCGGCCACGACGGCGGAACGGGCGCCTCTCCTCTCACCAGCGTGAAGCACGCCGGGCTGCCGTGGGAGCTGGGGCTGGCGGAAACGCAGCAGACGCTGGTGCTCAACAAGCTCCGTTCCCGCGTCCGGCTCCAGGTGGACGGCCAGCTGCGCACCGGGAGGGACGTCGTGATGGCCGCCCTGCTGGGGGCGGAGGAATTCGGTTTTGGAACCGCCATTTTGATCTCCATCGGCTGCGCCATGCTCCGCAGGTGCCATGAAAATACGTGTCCGGTAGGCGTCGCCACGCAGGATCCGGCCCTGAGGGCCAAATTCAGCGGCAAGCCGGAATACGTCATCAACTACCTCCGCTTCGTGGCCCGGGAAACGCGGGAAATCCTGGCTTCCCTGGGGCTTCGTTCCCTGGATGAAGCCGTAGGCAGGGCGGATTTGCTTTCCGTCAACCGCGCCATAGATTTTTACAAGGCCCGGCATTTGGACTTCTCCTCCATCCTGCATGCGGCAGAGGGGGACGGACGCAGGTTTGACCCCTCTTTTAAAAAGGAACCGCTGGACAACTACGACCGCCGCCATTTGCTGCCGGCATTGAAGCCCCTGCTGGAAAAGGGGGAAAAGATGGAACTCTGCCGAGACGTCCTCAATGTGGACCGGACGGTGGGGACGGAACTTTCCGGTGAGCTGGTGATGAAATTCGGGCCGCGCGGCCTGGCGGAAGATACGCTTACGGTGCACTTTACCGGATGCGCGGGGCAAAGCTTCGGGGCTTTTCTGGCGCCTGGCGTCACCTTTGAACTTGTCGGGGAGGCGAATGACTTTGTCGGGAAGGGCTTGTCTGGCGGCAAAATCATCGTGCTCCCCCCGGATCATATCTCCTACGTACCGTCAGACAACGTCATCGCCGGAAACGTCATCGGCTATGGGGCCACTTCCGGCAGCATCTTCCTTCACGGGCAGGCCGGGGAACGTTTCGCCATCCGCAACAGCGGCGCCAAAATGGTAGTGGAAGGCATCGGCGACCACGGCTGTGAATACATGACCGGGGGCCGTGTGGCGGTGCTCGGCAAAGTGGGCGTCAATTTCGCCGCGGGGATGACCGGCGGCCTGGCCTACGTGTATGACGCGGACAACAACTTCGATCAGAAATGCAACCTGGGCAGCGTGGACCTGGAAACGGTCATGCCGCATTCCGCCGATGAAGCGGAATTGCTTCAGCTCATTTACGAGCATTACATGGCTACCAGGAGCCGCAGGGCTTACGACCTGTTAAACAACTGGCCGGAAGAACGCGGCAAATTCATCAAGGTATTCCCGGTGGAATACCGGCATGCCCTGGCCATGCATTCCTGAAAGAAGCATGCAGCAGTTTTCTGTTGTTTGGGGTAAGGCAGGGGCCTCCGCGGGTGCGGAGGCCCCCATTTTTTGATAGGCCTGTATGCCGTTTCATGGCCGGGCATGTTGGCGCCGCTTTTCCTGCTTAAGCCATTCCGCATTTGAAGACTAATGTTCCGGATAAGGAGGTTTTCATGACCATACTGTCAGTTGATAGAGAAATGCGGCTGCGAGGGGGATGGTGGTTGCGGTTGATGTCAGGAGGAAGGTCAAATGTTCCAGCAATGCCCGGTTCTGAGCGGATTATGAATTCGAAGTCAACAGGAAAGTTTGAATGGAAATGTGTTAGTGGAGTTTTGGTTTTGGAAATTCGGCTGGATGGCAATTGATAAAAAAGTGAATTGAAAGGTAACTGATTGGTATTCTTGTTATTTAGTTATTCAGGGAATTGCCGCGAATTCATAATCCGTTAGGTTTGCTCCAGTGGGTGTTTGGCATTTTCTGCCAAGCTGCTCCAATTAACTACGCAATGAATATATGACGAGGAAAACCGGCCCTCTCCACCTGGAGAGGGCCGGTTTTTTGAGGAAATTCTGTAAGGGAGTTCCTTTCCCTTTTTTGAGGCTTGCGCCGGCAGAATGTTTTTTCCTGCGCCTTTTCATGAAAAAGTGCGGCCGCGGAGGGGCGGACGCACTTGCAGAGGCGGAAGGCAGAGCAGGGATTCCTACTTTTTAGGCGTTATATTGCGCATGTTGCGGCCTTTAGCTTTGCGCTGCTGTTCTTCCAGGGCCGCACGCTGCTGCTCCATCATCTTTTGGAAAAAGCCCGACTTTTTCTTTTTGGCGGGGGAAAGCACGGGCATGGGCAAGCGGCGGATAAGGGCTGTTTGTCCTATGGAGATCAAATTCTGCGTGGTCCAGTACAGGGCCAGGGCGGAAGCGAAATTGTAACAGAACAGGAAGAACATTACAGGCATCAGGTTCATAATAATGCGCTGGGAGCGTTCTCCCGCCTGAGGCGTCATCCTCATCTGAATAATCATGGTTACAGCCATGATGAGAGGCAGAATATTGATTGGAATGCCGAACAGGTGGCCCACGGTATCAGGCAGGGAAAGATCCGTCATCCACAGGCAGAAGGGCTGCCCTCTCAGTTCCGCGGAATACTGGAGCACACGGTAAAAGGCAAAGAAAATGGGAATCTGGATGAGCATGGGGACGCAGCCGCTGGCCGGGTTGATGCCGTATTTCTGGTACAGCTTCATCATTTCCATGTTCACCTTCTGAGGGTCGTCCGGATATTTCTCCTTGAGTTTGACCATCTCCGGCTGAACCAGGGACATGCGTTTCATGGCCATATAGGATTTTTTGTGCAGCGGCCAGATAAGAGCACGGACAACGATGGTCATGCAGATGATGGCCACGCCCCAGTTGCCGAACCATCCGTGGAAGAGGTTGAGCAGCCAGTTCATCGGAACGCTCAGGAATACGAGCCAGCCGTATGCCATGATATCGCTGATGGCGGGATAGGAAAGATTCAGGTCACGCAGGTAGGCGTTGAATTTGGGGCCGGTGTAAATATCGTAGGTGAGCGTCTTGATTTCATTGGGGGCCATGGTCAGATTGGGGATTCCCATGGCCACGGTGACGCCGGGCACCAGGGTGTTGCCTTCATGCGTCAAAGGAAATTCCTGGCGGGTGGCGTACACGGTGGACCCCCTGGACTGGTCCTGGGGAAGAAGGATGGTGGCGTAATACTGGCTCATGACGCCGGCATAAGTCAGGTCCTGGAGAGGGCCTTCCAGGACGCGGGCCTTGGCACTGCTGAAAAAGCCGCCTGTGAAATAGGAAGGCACTTCCTGTTCCAGGGAGCCGTCTGCATGGTAAAAGAAATGGGTGTAGGTATCTTTTGGTTCGCTTTTGGCGATAGGATAGGCGCTCCCGCCGAAGATGCCCATGTAGCGCAGATCCTGGACATTGGGAGATTTATTGAGCAGGGAGACGGTCAGGCGAATGAGATATTTGCTGCCGGGCAATATTTCACCTTCCAGATTTTTGACGGGGTGCAGGGTGTACGTTTTTGAGATGAAAAGCTGCCGTGCGGGGTCATAGCCTTCCAGGGTTACGGAGTCCGCCGTGCGTTTCACTTCCTTATACACGGTGTTGTCATAGGAAGGATCCTGGGTGGCATCCATGTTGAAAACGAGTTCTCCGATGCCCCGTTGCTGGGCTTCGTTAATCGTGATATTATGGTCCGCGACTTTTTGGGAGTCCACAATATCGTTGTGCAGGGTAACCGTGCCGATGGAACCCCCTATGCGGTTGAACGTGTAAGTGATGAAGGGTTGCTGCTTCCCGTTCACTTCCTGCGTGGCTACCAGAGTGATCGGGGCGGTTTTGTCTTCTTCAAGGGCTTTGTTGACGGAGGCCTGTTCCGGGGCGGAGGTTCCGGCTCCGGGGCGGACGCCGGCAACCGGGGCATTGGCTGCGGCGACAGCCGTCTGCGGTGCGGGAATGGGGGCGGTTTCAGCCTTTTTATTGTTGCCCATGTAAATATTCAGGCCCAGAAGGGCGGCGCAGATGCCTATGATGATCCATGCTGTGCGATCCATAATGTGATATAGCTTGATTGGAGTTGGTGAAAGGAAAGGGAAAGAAAGGTAATTGTTCAGCGTGGGTGGCGCGCCGGGGGCACGGGATCATAACCTGATCCGCCCCACGGGTTGCATCTTAAAATACGCCATGTGCCAAGAAGAAAGCCGCGCCAGGCTCCGTGGATGTGAACGGCCTGGATGAAGTACTGGGAACAAGTGGGTGTATAGCGGCAGCCGCTTCCGGGGCCCCCCAGGGCATGCAGGGGAGCGCTGATGAAGGTTTGGTATCCCTTTACAAGGGTGATGAGCAGCCATTTCATCATGTCTTGTCTTGTTCCCGGGAAAGAAGTTGCAATTTGAGTTTTCGGGCGGCTTTCCGCCAGTCCCGTTCCAGGTCGGCGTAGCTGGCTTCCACGGCCCTCCAGCGGAGGACGCACACCAGGTGTACGCCGTTTTCAAAAGGAGCCCCGTGCGCCCTCAGTATTTCCCTCACGCGTCTCCGCAGTTTGTTGCGGACAACGGCACAGCCGATTTTTTTCGTACAGATGATACCGAATTTGGAGGGTTCCTCCGGATGTTCCAAAGGGGTCGCGCTTAAAACAATAAGCCGACCTGCTACGGATGGCCCCTCGTTACGTACCCGGGCAAATTGGAATGCCCTGGTCATGCTTTGTTGACGAGTAAGACGCATCTCCCGCGGGTCGGCCCGTGAAAAGAAGTTCCAAGGAGGCGTTAACCGAATCCTGGCGGCTGGATTAACGGCCGTGCTGGATGGTGTGGCGCTTGTACTGGATTTCGGCTCCCTTGGGAAGCAGGCGCTTGCGGCCTTTAGCGCGGCGGCGGCGGATGATGTCCGCTCCGTTCTTGGTGGCCATGCGTGCACGGAATCCGAACTGACGCTTGCGGCAACGCTTGGATGGTTGATAAGTCCTCTTGCTCATGATGTTGAAAGATGCTTCTTGTGAATTACTAGATTCAGTGCCGTCCGTCTAAGCGGCCTATGCACAACCGGACGAAAAGGATAACTATTTTGATTGTTTTGTCAATCCGTCAGGCGATTAATTTGCCGTTTTTCTTGCGGAAAGCACTGGGATAAGTAGTCTTTATGATTGATAGACAGTGTTTTTCTATTCCAGAAAAGCCCGCCTGCTTTACAGAAAGAGCAGTTCCGCGTATGTGGGGACGGGCCACAGGTCTGCGTCCGTCAGGCTTTCCAGCATATCAATGGTGCTTCTCAAATTGTCCATGCCCGTCTGGATGGCCCTGGTATCGGCTTCATCCACGGCGCGGCGCAGTTCCCTCACCTGTCCGGGGAGAATATCCAGCAGCGTGCCGATTTGGTTGGCGCGATCCGTAGTAGCTTTCATTCCCGCCTTGATTCCGGATGCCTTCATCTGGGCAATGGCGGTGGTAAGCTGCGTGAGCTGTTCCGTTACGGCGGGGATGTAAAGGGTTTCCACCATCAGGAGGGCCGTTTCCGCTTCAATGTTGATTTCCTTGTGGAATATTTCCGTCTGGATTTCATGGCGGGCGTGGAGTTCTACGGGGCTGACCACTTTGTACTTTTCAAAAAGCGCCTTGGCCTTGGGCGTTTCCAGAGCGGCCAGGGCTTCAATGGTGCCGGGGATGTTGGGGAGATTGCGGCGTTCCGCTTCCTCTACCCAGGCTTCTCCGTAGCCGTCTCCGCTGAATAGAATGCGCTTATGCTTCTTGATGATGTTTTGAAGGAGCTTGTTGAGGGTGGCGTGGAACTCCTCGGGCTTGTCCTTGACAGGTTCCAGGATGGTGCAGATTTCATCCAGGCTTTCCGCCACAATGGTATTGAGCACCGTCATGGGCCATGCACAGGTTTGGGAGGAACCTACGGCGCGGAATTCGAATTTATTGCCTGTGAAGGCAAACGGGCTGGTGCGGTTCCGGTCGGAGGCGTCCAGGGGGAACATGGGCAGGGTGTCCACGCCGATGTTGATGGTCTTTTGGGTGCGCGCTTTTTTAGTGCCTCCTTTCTCGATTTGCTCAATGATTTCATCCAGCAGATCTCCCAGGAAGATGGAAATGATGGCCGGGGGGGCTTCATGGGCCCCCAGGCGGTGTTCATTGCCGGATTTGGCGACGGAGGCGCGCAGCAGATCCGCATGTTCGTCCACGGCCTTGATGGTGGCGCAGAGCAGAGTGAGGAAGATGGCGTTTTCCTGCGGGCTGGAACCGGGATTGAGCAGGCTGCCGTAACCGGGGGCGGAGAGGGACCAGTTGTTGTGCTTGCCGGAGCCGTTCATGCCGGAGAAGGGCTTTTCATGCAGCAGGCAGACCATGTCATGCTTGTTGGCAGTTTTCCGGAGCACCTCCATGACCAGCATATTATGGTCCACGGCCAGGTTCTGGCTTTCAAAAATGGGTGCGATCTCAAACTGGCCGGGAGCGACTTCATTGTGGCGCGTTTTGGCCGGGATGCCGAGTTTCCAAAGGGCTTCGTCCACGTCCACCATGAATTCCAGCACGCGGTCCTTGATGGAGCCGAAGTAGTGGTCTTCCATCTGCTGGTGCTTGGGGGGCACATTGCCGAAGAGGGTGCGCCCGCACATCATCAGGTCCGGGCGCAGGGCATAAAGCTGCTTGTCCACCAGGAAGTATTCCTGTTCCGCCCCCAGGTCGGCGCTGACGTGAATGTTGTCCGGACCGCCAAAGCAGGACAACAGCCGCTTGGCCTGCCGGGTGACAGCAGTCATGGATCTCAGGAGAGGCGTCTTTTTGTCCAGCGCCTGTCCCTTGTAAGAGCAGAAAGCGGTTGGGATGCAAAGCGTGGCGCCGTTTTCCGTCCGTTTGATAAAGGCGGGGCTGGTGGGGTCCCATGCGGTGTAGCCGCGCGCTTCAAAGGTGGCGCGGAGACCTCCGGAAGGGAAGCTGGAGGCGTCCGGCTCGCCCTGCACCAGGCTCTTGCCGGAAAATTTGAGTTCCAGATTTCCCTCCGGGTCCACGTCCACAAAGGAGTCGTGCTTTTCCGCCGTGCTCCCATTGAGAGGCTGGAACCAGTGCGTGTAGTGGCTGGCCCCCTTTTCCAGAGCCCACGTCATCATGGCCTGAGCCACTTCATTGGCGATGTCGGGGTCCAGTTTTTCGTCCTTGCGGATGGTAGCCAGCAGTTTTTTGTAAACGGGGCGGGGCAGGTAATTGCGCATGGTCTCCATGTTGAAGACATCCTGACCGTAAATTTCCGCAATAAAGGTTGCGGCGTTGCCAACATCGGAAGGTGGGTTTGTATGCATCTTGATAGGGAACGCGCCAAAAGGCTCGGAACATACCAAACCTTAAAAGAGACTTTTTGGCAAGCCGAATCCTGCCCTATTTCTTCAGGAAAAGGACTTCTTCCGCCCCCATCCGTTTTCGGGAAGAAGCGTAAACGGTTTTCCGGTTTCTATGGTTCTCCGGCGGCAATGGAGAAATTGGGGAAGGAGGGGGACGCTGTAAAGGAAGGGATAGGCCGTGATTGTCGGGAAGAGGACTGGACGGGAATTGGTGAAGTGCCGGGTTTTTGTTTCATGAAACGGCACAGGAACCTGCCGAGCGGTATTTTTCCGTATCTTGCAAGAAATCTATTTCGTTTTCAGTAGTAATAAGTACAACCATATTATTGTGAAATGCGTTTATTGTTAATAGCAAGATGTTTATTGTTGATGCTGCTGTGTTGTGCGGGAGTGGGGATGCGGCTTCATGCCCAGCCTTTGAATAAGGGCCGGATTGCCATTCTTGGGGACAGTATTGCTTATGCGGGACCATGGGCAAATGAGGTGGAAAACGCCTTGAAAGCCGATAAAAAGTTTGAGGCCTGCGAGATTGTCAACTTTGCCGTTCCCAGCGAGACGGTAGCCGGGTTGAGCGAGTATGGCCATGCGGGTGGCAGATTCCCCCGTCCATGCCTGCATGAGTGCCTTGACCGGGTTCTCCAAATGTACCGGCCCCAATTGATTCTGGCATGCTACGGGATGAATGACGGCCTTATGCAGGCGTTTGACAAAGCGCGTTTTCAAGCGTACCAGGAAGGGAATATCCGCCTTAAAAAGGCTGCCGATGCGGCAAAAGCGGAGATTGTCTTCATTACTCCTCCATTGTTCCGGGGGGATTCCGCTGAGCAGGCTGAGTATGACGCTGTATTGGACAAGTACGCGGAATGGCTGGTTTCTAAAAGAAAAGACGGCTGGAAAGTCATAGATATCCGTCCCGGGCTTCGGAAGCTCATTGCCAGAGAGAAGGCCGGGAATCCCGGTTTCAGGTATTCCGGTGACGGCGTGCACCCCGGTCCGGAAGGGCATCATATGATAGCCCGGGAAGTTCTTGCCGGGCTGGTCCCGGAAATAGGCCTTGCTCCTGAGGTTGCGGAAAAAGACCATCGGCCGACGCCGGATACGATGAAAAAACATGAGAAAGTCCGCAATGAATGGCTGGTAAAAACAGGACATGCACGGCCGGAAATTCCGGGGTATGATCCGGAAATGGCCAAGCGTCAGTTTCCTAGGACGGTTTCTGTCTGGAATGGTTTTTTACGGGAGGAGTTTACCGTGGGCGGCCGCAGGGCATTCATCGTCTTTCCCGACAAGGCTGTTGTTTCTGGAAAAGAACAGTTATGGATATGGCGGCCACAATTTTTTGATTATAAGCCTATAGCTGATCTCGAACTGGTAAAGCGCGGCTATGCGGCGGTATTTATCAGCATGGAAGACCTTTACGGTTCTCCCAAGGCCATGGAGGTGATGGATCAATTTTACAGGTATCTGGTGGATGAACGCAAATTTTCCGGAAAACCGGTGTTGTTTGGACTGAGTTGTGGAGGACTTTATGCTCTGAACTGGGCGGAGAAGAATCCTTTGTGCGTGGCTGGCGTTTATGTGGATGCCCCCGTCTGTGATTTCAAAAGCTGGCCGGCCGACAGAGGCAAGGGCAAAGGTTCGCCGGATGACTGGAACAAATGCCTGCGCGCCTATGGCTTTAATGAACAGCAGGCTTTATCCTATAAGGGCAATCCCGTGGACAATATGCGCGGCATGGCTAAAGCCGGAATTCCTTTGTTGTTTATTTCCCGGACGGAAGATGATGTAGTCCCTATTGAAGAGAATACGGATGTTTTCGCCAAACGTTACGCCAAGCTGGGAGGCCCTGTAAAAGTTATTCGCCGCCCCGGCGGGCACCATCCGCACGGTTTTGACAATCCTGCCCATATCGTAGATTTTGTTCTTTCCGTTACCGGACAGCCCGTCCCTTTGCGCGTTGCGTGCCTGGGAGACAGTAATACTTTTGGAGCAGGAGTAGCCGGAGCCAATAAGGATGTTTTGCGCTGGAGCCATCTTCTTGGTCAAGAATTGAGGAAAAAATTCAAACGGAAAGAAATAGAAGTGCTGAACTGCGGCGTTAACGGGCGTACCCTTCTGGCCAAGGGAGACCTTCCCTATATTAAAACAGGCGAGTACCGGAATGCTCTCAATTCCCATGCACAGATTGCCATTATCGCTTTAGGCACCAATGACGCCAAACCGCAGAACAGGAAATTCCTGTCCGAGTTTAAGCAGAATTATGCCGCCATCATCGCCGAACTGCGGGAAAATATGCCCGGCATTCAAATCTATTGCGCAATTCCTCTTCCCTCGTGGCAATCTTCCAGCCAAATTGACAAGGAAACGGTGGAAACTAAGATCATTCCTCTTGTGAAGCAGGTTGCGAGGGACAATAAGTGTGAAACCATCGACTTTTTCTCCCCTTTTCAGAATAAACCGGAACTTTTCCCCGATGGCGTTCATCCCAATGCCGATGGGCAGGTGATTATGGCTGACATTGCATTCAGGGAACTTCTGAAAAAACAACCTTTAATTCAATAAACAAAAAAATAATGATGAGCGCTAAACTATCGGTAATTACAGGTTCGATTCTCCTGCTGTCAGCCCCGTTGCAGGGATTTTCCGCGACAACCCATCCGGATTCCTGCATGAACCGGGATTGGAAAAAAGAGATTCCCCTTCCGGTGTATCCAAACCGGGAAATGGTGGATCTTTATCATAAGACATGGGAAATTGCGGCAGGCCGCGTCAGAAAAGGGCCGGAAGGCCTTCCCGCGTCTCCCTACATGGATGAGAATTGCTATGAAGATCAAATATGGATATGGGATACCTGTTTCATGGTTCTTTTCGCCAAGTATGCTCCCAGGTCGTTTCCCGGAGTTGAAAGTTTGGATAATCTTTACAAGCCTATTCACGAAAAAGCCGTTACTCCGCTTAAGGTTCATTTAGTGGACAATCCCCCGTTATTTGCGTGGGTGGAGAAAGAATATTTTGACTTCACCGGTGATAAGGAACGCCTGGATGATATCTTGAATAAGAAGCAATATCTGCAAAAGCATTTCAAATGGTTTGCCCGGGCTAAGGCTGGTGAACGGTTTGAGTGTTCCCCCCAGCGTATTTACTTGAATTCCATTGGGGATGATGGCTTTACCTGGACAGGGGGAGCGAGCGGTATGGACAATACTCCCCGTGGGCGTGATGCCGGAGGATACCATAAGGTGTTATGGGTGGATGCCATTTCCCAGCAGGCTCTTAGCGCCCACTGCATTGTTGCCATGGAACAGGCTTTGGGAAATGAAGATGAAGCAAGGAAATGGAACGCCGAATATGAAGCGCTTAAGAAAAAGATCAACCATCTTTACTGGGATGAGCGGGATGGATTTTATTACGATGTCACCATTGCGGACAAACAGCCCTGCCGCGTTAAAACCATTGCGTCCTACTGGCCTCTTCTGGCTCAGGTTGCCTCCAGGGAACAGGCGCGGAGCATGGTCAGGCATTTGATGAATCCCGAAGAATTCGGAGGCAGTTATCCGACTCCTTCCCTGGCCCGCTCGGATAAGGATTATCATCATCAAACCGGGGATTACTGGCGGGGAGGAATCTGGCTGCCGACGACATATATGGCGATTAAGGCCATTGAAAAGTATGGCTACCATGAGGAGGCCGATGCTATTGCCGAGAAGGTTATCAACCAGCAGCTTGCCGCTTACAGGAACATAGAACCGCATACTATCTGGGAGTGCTACAGCCCAAGCGGGAATACTCCTTCCACGGAACACGGACGCCGCGCAAGACCGGAATTTTGCGGCTGGTCAGCCCTGGGGCCGATTTCCCTGTTTATTGAAAATGTACTGGGATTTAAGGAGGTGTCCGCAACCAGAAAAGAAGTGCGGTGGAGGTTGAAGAAAAATAAGGGCCGCCATGGAATCAGGAATTTGAGGTTTGGCGATATTGTAACCGATATTGTTTTTGATGGTAAAGGCACGGTGTCGGTCACGTCGAATGCTTCTTACTCTCTAATCATTAATGGCAATACTTATTCAGTAAGGAAGGGGGATACTGAAATTAAGCTGTAAGGACCTTCTGTTTATCCACGGAAGGGCGTCATTGATGTTCTTCCGCGGGGTTTTTCCTTTTGCCGGGGCAAGATGCGGGTTTTTCCCGTGCCTGCGCCAATTTTTTTCTTTTGGAGGCGGTCTGAGAGGCAAGGGTGACAAAGGAAATTCCGGAAGGGCGGCAAGGAAATGTTCCGGAACATTATTTGAGAGGTAATGTTGTCTGCCGTTTTAACGGGGAGAGCAGGCTTCCTCCATATGCCTTACGGAAATTTTTTGGTAAAGGGTATGGGTTTGTCCGGGGGCGAGGGAAATGGAACGGGGCTCCGCGTTTCCCGTTTCAATGCACAGGAATTTATTCCAGGACTCCGCACCCAGGTCCGCCATGTTTTTGGCGCCCTGTTGTCCAGGATTCCAGACGATGACGGAAGAGGCATGATTCCGCTCCACCGTGATGGCGCGGTTCAGCATGAGGTCTTCCAGCATTGTTTTTCCCGAACAGGAGGGGAAGTTGTAAACGCGGTCCAGACACCCCAGCGGCGCCAGCGGGCGTTCTCCGTGCTTCATGGGCTGGGCGGCTTCTTCCCGGAACGGGATGTCCTCCAGCCCATGAACGCGGCATTTGGTCAGGTTGCCGACGGCAAAGTAGTTGTGGAAGGCTTCCGTGAGCTTGCAGGGCTGCGTGCGCGCCGTGGTTTCCAGCTTCATGGTCAGCGTGCGGCCCAGGGTAAGACGCAGGATGGCGGCGGGATAGGATTCATCTTCCGGATAGAAAGCCAGGGAGAGCAGGACGTTGCCGCGCTTGTCCATTTCCTGGTGGTGGAGGCGCCATTCCGAGGTGCGCGCTATGCCGTGGGACGGCGCGCCTTCCCGGGGACCGAACCAGGGCCAGCAGACGGGGATGCCTCCGCGGATGGCTTTGCCGGGGACAAAGGCTGCGTTGGGAGAAAGAAAAAGGCATTCCTCATGCCCTGCCGGCTTCCATGAGGTGAGGTGCGCTCCCTGAAGGCACAGGGATGCCGTGCAGAGCGGTGTTGTTACGTCCAGGAAAGAAAGCCCCTGGTTTGTTGTGCGCCGGACGGTCATGGCTGAAGGCGTTCAATTGTCCAGGAGCCGTTTTCCTGAAGTTTGTACATGAAACGGTCATGCACGCGGCCGGGGCCGCCCTGCCAGAATTCAAAGGTATCCGGGATAATTCGGTAGCCGCCCCAGAAGGAGGGAAGGGGTATTTCTCCCTTGGAGAATTTGTTTTTCAGTTCCATCAACTTCATTTCCAACAGTTTTCTTCCGGAAATGACGGAGCTTTGGTGTGAAACCCAAGCTCCAAGCTGGGATTCCTTGGGGCGGGTGAGGAAATATTTCAGGGATTCCGCGCGGGAGACTTTGACGGCTTTTCCGTAAATGATGATCTGGCGTTCCAGCATTACCCACGGAAGCATCATGCAGACCTGTGGATTTTCTTCAATATCGCGGGCCTTGTGGCTGCCGTAGTTGGTGAAGAAAACAAAGCCCGTCCGGTCAAAATATTTGAGCAGCACGGTGCGTAGGGAGGGCCTGCCCTGGGCGTCCGCCGTGGCCAGGGAAAAAGCGTTGGGTTCCGGAATATCCGCTTTCAGGGCCTGTTCAAACCAGGTTTGGAATTGTTCAAAGGGATTTTCCGCCAGGTCCTTTCTGTGCAGCTGGCCTTTGAGGTATTCTTCTCTGAAATTGGACAAGTCCATGGCGTGTTGAACGATGAGGGGTTATTCTACGCTGAAATCCAGCCCCAGGTCCAGGGAGGGGGCCGAGTGGGTCACGTAGCCTACGGAGACGAAGTCCACGCCGGATTCCGCAATGGCGGCTACCGTATCCAGATGAACGCCTCCGCTGGCTTCCAGCAGGGGGGTGGTGCGTCCTCCGCGCATGGCGACGGCTTGTTTCAGCATTTCCGGCGTCATGTTGTCCAGAAGGATATGGTCCACGCCTTCCAGTTTAAGGAAGTTGCCCACCTGTTCCAGGGTGTCCGCTTCCAGCTGGATTTCCACACCGGGCTTTTCCTGACGCAGCCTGTTGATGCATTCCTGGAGGTGTTCCGTATTTCCATCCGTCATCAGGTGGTTGTCTTTCACCATGGCGCGGTCATAAAGGCCCATGCGGTGGTTGGTGCCTCCGCCATGGAGCACGGCCGCTTTTTCCAGCAGACGGTAGCCGGGAGTGGTTTTGCGGGTATCCAGAATGCGGGCGCTGGTGTGGGAAACGGCTTTCACATATTGTCTGGTGAGCGTAGCTACTCCGGAAAGACGCTGGATGAAGTTGAGGGCGGTGCGTTCCGCCCCAAGAATGGAGCGGGCGGAACCTTCAATAAGCATCACCACGGCGCCGGGCGCCACGGCTTCCCCGTCATGCAGGTAAACTTCCACCTTCAGGGTGGGATCCACCTTGCGGAAAACTTCCGCCGCGACATTGACGCCGGAAAGAACGCCTTTTTTCCGGGGGGTCAAAATAGCTCTGGCTGTCAGATGTTCCGGGACGAAGTATGTGGAAGTCACGTCGCCGGAGCCGAAGTCTTCGGCCAGCGCCAGATTGATCAGGGTTTCCACGTTGTCGGATACGGTTTCTGCGGGCATGAAAGAAAAGCGGCTTAATATTCGCGGTTAAGAAGATAGTTGGCCAGTTCCACCAGGCGGGCGCGGCGTTCTTCCGGGAAAATCATCAGGGCATCCAGAGCCGCCTGAGTGCGGCATTTGGCTTCGGAACGGGCGCCGTCCAGGCCAATCAGGGCCGGACAGGTGGATTTCTGGGAATTGACGTCCTTGCCGGCGGTCTTGCCGAGTTTTTCCGTGGAAGCCGTCAGATCCAGAATGTCGTCAATCACCTGGAAAGCCAGCCCCAGGTTGTAACCGAAGTCCGTCAGAGCTTCCAGCTGGGACTCCGTGGCGTTTGCGGACATGCCGCCGAAGCGAAGGGCCGTGGTTAGCAGGGCGGCCGTCTTCCCTTCGTACACGGTGCGGACTTCCGGTTCGGAAAGCTGCTTGTGTTCTCCCTCCAAATCCAGAATCTGGCCTCCGATGAGCATGGTGCTGCCGCCGGTGGCTGCCAGCTCCCTCACGTAATCCCTGACGGTATAGCGTTCCGTATCGTCCACCTGGGCGATTACGGCAAAAGCCTCCGTCAGCAGCGCGTCTCCCGCCAGGATGGCGACGCCTTCTCCGAAGGCCTTGTGGCTGGTGGGTTTCCCACGGCGCAGATCGTCGTTGTCCATGGCTGGCAGGTCGTCATGGATGAGGGAATACGTATGCATCATTTCCACGGCGCAGGCGGGAACCAAGGCGTCCACTGCCAGTCCTCCGCAGGCCTCTGCCGCCGCCAGGCAAAGGACGGGGCGCATTCTTTTCCCCCCCGCAAATATGCTGTAGCGCATGGCTTTGTGGATGGTTTCGGGGCTTTCGTTCTCTGCTGGCAGCAGTCTGTCCAGCGCTGCGTCAATCAGGGCGCATTGTTCTGTGATGTAGTCGTTCAGTGATTGTTCACACATGGCGTTATGGAATAGGTGCGGGGTGTGGAGGAAACAGGTCAGCGGTTGACCAGCAATTCCGCGATTTGTACGGCGTTGAGCGCGGCCCCTTTTCGGACCTGATCGCCCACGACCCAGAGAGTCAGGGCATTGTCAATCGCCATGTCCATGCGCATGCGCCCTACGTAGCAGGTATCTCCGTTGGTGCTGTCCAGCGGGGTGGGCCACACGCCCTCCGCTGGGTTGTCCATCAGGGCGACTCCGGGTTTGCCTTCATAGGCGCTGCGGGCAGTTTCCAAGTCCACAGGTTTTTCAAACTGGGCGGTAACGGAGATGGAATGGGAACGGTAAACGGGCACGCGCACGCAGGTGCATGTTACCTTGAGTTCGGGCAGGGAAAGAATTTTACGGCCTTCATTAAGCATCTTAAGCTCTTCCTTGGTATAGCCGTTTTCCGTAAAGGAATCGATCTGGGGAAGAAGATTGAAGGCTATCTGGTGGGGATAAACATTTTTCACTACGGGATGGCCGTCCACTACGGCGCGCACCTGGGTTTCCAGTTCCGCAATGCCGTGCTGGCCGCTGCCGGAAACCGCCTGATAACTGGAGGCGATGACGGTTTTCAACCCGAAACGCTGATGCAGAGGGAAGAGGGCCATCAGCGTAATGATGGTGGTGCAGTTCGGGTTGGCGATAATATTGCGGGGGTGGTTGAAGGCCGCTTCCGGATTGATTTCCGGCACCACCAGGGGCACGTCCGGCTCCTGCCGGAAGGCGGAGGAATTGTCAATGACCACACAGCCCGCAGCCGCCGCGATAGGAGCGAATTTCAGGGAAATGCCTCCGCCTGCGCTGAACAGGGCGATATCCACCCCATCAAAGGATTTTTCCGTCAATTCTTCTACAGTCAGCATTTTCCCACGGAAAGCGACCTGTTTTCCGGCGGACCGGGCGGAGGCCAGAAGCTTCAGGGAACCTACGGGAAAATTGCGTGTTTCCAGGCAGGACAGGATTTCAACGCCCACCGCTCCGGTGGCGCCGACGATGGCAACATGGGGTGCTTGGTTCATGATTGTTGTCAGAAAATGACGGATATTTTCCGTCCGCCCCCATTATACGGCAGCCCGGTCATATGGCAATACGATTGCAAGCCTTCAGGCTTAAAAATGAAAAACTGTCCGAGATTTTACACCCCGGACAGTTGTTGAAAAACGGGAAAGATCGCGTTTTTTATTTCAGCGCTTGCGGCGCAGCATCAGCAGGGACAGGCCCAAAAGGCTCAGGGATGCCGTAGCCGGTTCCGGAACGACATCCTCAGCAGTGGCTGACATGGAAAAAAGCAGGTTGGAGTTCGTGTTTCCGCCGCCATTGCGGGTGGACATCACGATGTAAGCCGTGTCGCTGGTAAGGGGAGTACCGCTCAAGTCCACGGACAGGGTCATGCCTGTTTGAATCAGAGAAGAGGCCTGGCCGGTCAACTGGCTGATCTGCCAGCCTTCTGCCGTCTGATAAACGATATTGAGCGTCGTGAAGTTTGCTCCGGATTGCAGCCCGGCGCAGTCCACGGAAAGAGTCAATCCGGTATAACTGGCGTAATCACTGGTAAGCGTTACCGCTGTTCCCACGATAGAGCCGCCGTAAGCATTTCTGTTGATGAAAGACACGGATACATCAGTATCCCCGGATGCGGTGACGCTGCCGTAAATACCGGAGCCGGAATTGCCGTTTGCAGTAGTGCCTTGCCAGCCGGTGGTGCCTTGCAACCATGTGACGACTTTTTGTGCAGTGATGACATTTCCGCTGTTGACGTCTCCGAATCCAGACAATTTAAGGTTTGCAGGCAGAGATGCCCCTTCGGCTGCCTCCCCATTTAGGTCGATTGCTACGGTGGCGGCCATCCCTGCGCCGCAACACAAAGCCATAAGACCGGAAAGAAATAATGTGTTCTTCATGGTTGTTCGTTGCTCTTTTTTATTGCTGTAATTTGCCGGGCTGTCTTGAACCCGCTCATGATGAATAAAGCGGATTTTCAATCCGATATGCCCTGAAAATAGTGCATGAGTTTCTCTTTCTGCAGGGTACGGACTGTTTCCTGCGGCTGTTGAAACGGACATTCCCGGCAGATGTACCAGCTTTCAGGGAAAAGAGTTCTCCGGTTTTCAGACTTATCTTGAGCAGTCTCAAAAGCTGGCGGCGGTTTCTGCACGGGTGGATATTTCGGCAGGCTTTCCGTATGCATAAAAAGGTTTTCAATGATGCAATAAAGTTCGGCACAAATTCTTGGTTATCAGAATTTACGCTTGACTTCCGGATTGAAAATCCGGCATATCCTCGCTTTCCATGAAAGGCAACAAAACAGGCTCCCGATTTTAGGGAGCCTGTCTTTAAAGGAAAGAGCGGTGCAAGCCTGCTATTTAACCCATTTTCCCGCGCCTTCCGGCAGCCTGCCGTCAGAGACGGGGCCGTAGCGGGTGGATTCCGTGTTGCCCCAGAGGGGGACGCCTACGATGCGTTTCCACCAGCGGGACATGCTGGCTCCCGTATAGCAGCCGAAGCTCCAGCAGTCGGACTGCGGCGTGAAAATATCCCGCCGTATCCTGTTCAGGTCCGTCTCATGGATCCATTCCGTGGAAACGGCCATGATATTGTTGCCGTAGTCCAGCATCCACGCATAGCAGTTGGAATGGCCGAAGTAGTAAAAGGATTCCACCTTGTCGCCGTGGAAGCGCGGGGAGGAATTCAGCGCCCGGATGGCCTGGTCGGCGCTGTTTACCCAGACGAGCCTGATTTTATACTTGGAAGCCAGGTCCGCAATCCAGCGGGTGTAAGGTTTTCCGTCTTCCTTCCCCCGGGTTGCGTAACCGGGGCGGTAAACAATCCAGGTGATTCTGGCGGCAGGATCTTGCTGCTGGATCTGGGCGATGCGGATGGTGGAGGCCCTTACAAAGTTGGCCCACCAGTTGTCATGCCTGTCAGGCTGTATTCTCAGCCCTTCCCATTGCCTGAGTGCGGGGCCGCCGCACATGACGACGTGAACGGCCCGGGACAGTCCCGTGCCGCCCAGCAACAGGGCCAGAGCGAGAAAAAGGCGTGAAAGCATGCCCGCACCCTACCTTTGCTCCCCGTATCTGTCAATCCGGCGGAGCGTTTTTTGCGGGAACAGACGCGCGTGAAAAGACAAGGGAGGGGGTTCATGTACCCTCAGCAATTCACCACGTTGACGGCCAAGCCGCCCTGGGCGGTCTCCTTGTATTTGGATTGCATGTCCCTTCCGGTGTCCAGCATGGTGCGGATGACCTTGTCCAGCGGGACAAAATGAGCGCCCGTACCGCCCAGGGCCATGCGGGCGGCGTTGATGGCCTTGATGGCGGCGATGGCGTTGCGCTCAATGCAGGGTATCTGGACGAGGCCCGCAATAGGATCACAGGTGAGGCCCAGATTGTGCTCCATGCCTATTTCCGCGGCGTTTTCCACCTGGTGGGGTGTTCCCCCCAGGTACTCCGCAAGAGCGGCGGCGGCCATGGAGCAGGCTACGCCCACTTCTCCCTGGCAGCCTACGTCCGCGCCGGAAATGGAGGCGTTTTTCTTGTACAGGATGGCGATTCCCCCGGCGGTGAGCAGGAAGCGATGCACGGCATCCGGATACGGGGAAACGCAGAATTTGGTGGCGTAGTTAAGAACGGCCGGAACAATTCCCGCCGCTCCATTGGTCGGAGCGGTGACGATGCGGCCGCCGGCCGCGTTTTCCTCACTTACGGCAATGGCGTACAGATTGATCCAGTCCATGATGGAGAGAGGGTCTTTCAAGGCTGATTCTCCGTGCACCAGAAGATTCTTGCGCAAAGTTTTGGCCCGGCGCGGAACCTGCAGAACGCCCGGCAGGTTGCCGCGCGCGCTCATGCCGTTGGAGATGGACTGCTTCATCGTCGCCCAGATCAGGTCCAGTTTTTCACGGACTTCCCGTTCCGGGAGCATGGCGCATTCGTTCGCCATGACAATGGAGGAAAGAGGGCATCCGCGCTCATCAGCCATATGCAGCAGTTCCTCCGCGGATTCATAAGGAAAAGGAAAGGTTTCCCGGTCCCTTTCTTCCGGATGCAGAAGTTCCTGTTCGGAAGAGACGAACCCGCCCCCCGTGGAATAAAATACCGCGTCTTCCACCGGGTCTCCGTCCTGATTGACGGCAGTAAACTGCATCCCGTTCGGATGCAGGCGCAGGGGCTGGTAGTGGGAAAGATCCAAGTCGCGGGAAGGAGAGAAGCGGACGTTTTTTTCTTCCGTGACGGACAACGTTTCCTGCTGGTGCAGGCGGGCGATTTTTCCGGGAATGCTGCGCGGCTCCACCGTATGGGGTTCTTCCCCCAGAAGCCCCAGCATGATGGCTGTGTCTGTGCCGTGCCCATGTCCGGTGGCGGCCAGGGAGCCATAGCATTCGCAGCGGATGCCTGAGATTTCCGCCAAGCGCGGGGAGTGGCGTATCTGTTCAAGAAAGCGGTGCGCCGCCCGCATGGGCCCTACGGTATGGGATGATGAAGGACCTATGCCGATGCTGAAAAGCTCAAAAATGCTGTAATGGTGCATGTCCGTTTTCCTGTAGCGGGGAAGGGCCGGAATTCCCAGCGGGATTTCCGGCCCTTCCCGAAAGATGGGTTTACAGCCCCAGCAGGTAGCGTTCCGCTTCAATCGCGGCGCTGCAGCCCATTCCGGCGGAAGAAATGGCCTGGCGGTAGTGAGGATCCGCCACATCTCCGGCGGCGAACAATCCCGGCGTCCTGGTCGCCATCATCCCTGTTTTCCGGATAATGTAGCCGGCATCGTCCCGGTCCACCAGATCCCCCAGGAAAGAAGTGTTCGGCGTGTGCCCGATCGCCATAAAGACGCATTTGACGGGAAGTTCCGTTTCATCCCCTTCTACTACGTCCTTCAGCATGACGGCTTCCAGTTCTCCCTTGTCGTCCGTCTTATAGCTTACGATGGTGGAATTCCACATGGGGAAAATCTTTTCATTGGACAGCGTTCGTTCCGCCATGATTTTGGAAGCGCGGAGCGTGTCGCGGCGGTGGATCAGATACACCCGGGAAGCGAAGCGCGTCAGGAACATGGCTTCTTCACAGGCGCTGTCTCCTCCGCCTACCACGCACACAGGCACGTCCCGGTAAAAAGCTCCGTCACAGGTGGCGCAGGCGGTGAGGCCGTGGCCTACCAGCCCTTCCTCTCCCGGGATTCCCAGATAGCGGGCGGATGCTCCCGTAGCCACAATGATACTCCGGGTTTCGTAATTCTGGCCGCTGGTCTTCACGGTGAACAGTCCGGTGGCTTCATCCCTGACGACGCTCTTGACGTCCTCATATGCAAACCGGGTGCCGAACTTTTCCGCCTGCTGCTGCATCAGGAACATCAGGTCCGGCCCCATCACGCCGTCCGGAAAGCCGGGGAAGTTTTCCACTTCCGTCGTGGTGGTCAGCTGTCCGCCGATTTGGGAACCCGTGATCAGAAGCGGAGAGAGATTGGCGCGGGCGGTGTAAATGGCCGCCGTGTAACCAGCGCAGCCGGCACCGATGATAATGACTTGTTCGCTCATAATAGTATATATGTCCGTTGCCATGGTAAAGGGCCCGTGCCCGTTTTGCGAGTAGATTTTGCGCTATGCGGAGACAATGCAGAGGCCTGCAATCCGGCAGTTGCGGGACGGGTTCCGGCAGTGGCGGAAAAGAACTGCCTGCATGTATCCCTGGCGACGGTCTGCAATATTCTGGCCCTGTCTGCGGGAAGATTGCTTAGCCGCGTCCCTTTCAAGGACAAGCGGCCCGGCAGGCCCAGCGGAGATTTTCCGAATAACGTGAAGTAGATTACGCATGCCGTCAGGTAGCTCCCTTCCTCCGTCGGGTGCCGGCCGTCAGGCTGGTACAGCTGAATGCCTGGATGGCGTTTGAGGCAATTCTCCCAGGCAATGCCCACGGGGGCAAGCGCTGCTTTTTCCCTCCGGGCAAGTTTCAAATACGTTTCAAGAAGAGCCTTTTGCTCCTGCGGGTCCGGAGTTCCGGAAGCTCCTCTTTTCCCCCACGTCAGCATCAGGATGGGCGTTCCTTTGGCGGCTCGTACCAGAGAGCACCATTTTTCTCCGAACTCCATGGTTCGTTCCGGAGCCCGGACAGGTGTAGCGCTTTGGTCCTGGAGAATAACGAAGTCCCATGCCGTTCCTTCCATGTTGTTGCGGGCACGCCTGTCATTCCAATGGGACTGGAGGGATGCTGCCGGAGCCGCGTGCATGTGCACGTCCGGCCGCAATCCTTTGGTGTCTGCCATGGCTTTAACCATGGCGGGCATGCGGTTGAAAAACGTATAGCTGTTTCCCAGAAAGAGAATACGGCTGCCGGAGCGTGCAGGAACACAGCACGGCCAGGAGGGGGATGCGGGCGGCTCTTCCCGGGCCTGGAGAGGGCGGGGGAAAGCTGCCCAGGAAAAAATCAGCAGCAGGAATATCTTGACGGGCGGCATCATGGCTTTAGACGGGTTTCCATGTTTCCGGAGTAAAATTTCAAATGGAATTCATGGCGTGAGCAGGATCTTTCTATACATCAGGTAAAAGTAAATTCATAGAGATAAAAGAGAACATGGAATGCCTCTGTTTCGGCATCCCTTGTACAGGCGCCGGGGCTGCCGTCAATCCCGGCAGGCAGACGGGGATTTCCTTGTCTCCGTATCGCCGCGCGAAGGTATTTTTCTTCCTTCTCCTTGATTGGGAAGCTCTGCATCAATTTAAGTCTGAACAACTGGTTGTATGACTGGGGAAGACTTTCCGGAGGACTTGCCGAAAGGAGACGGGTGTGGTTGGATATGGTTCATGAAGTCTGAATCGCTGACCAAGCGCCGTGTGACGGGTGTGGATGATCCGCTGTTCCTGGATTCTCTGGATATTTACCGGACAAGCTTTCCGGTGCATGAACAGCGGCGGATACAGGATTTCCCGTTGGCGTTTCAAGACCCCGGTTTTTGTTATGAAGTATTTTTAAATGGGGAAGGCCGGGTGGTTGCGATGCTGGTGACGTGGCGTCGGGAACAATTCGTGTATCTGGAGTATTTTGCCGTGGATGCCTCCCTGCGCGGCCAGGGCGCCGGGCAAAGGATTCTGGAAGAATTGAGGGATGCGTTTCCGTACAAGGTTATTTTGGAAATTGATCCTCCGGAGGACGGGATCTCACGCCGGCGGCTGGGGTTTTATCAGAGGCACGGCTTTGTCCCCAATCCGCAGTTTGATTATATCCATCCTCCTTATACGGATGAGGGTGAACCTTTCCCGCTTCTGCTGATGACGCATGGAGATTTGCTGGATGAGGAGACATACCGGAGCTTTGTGGATTTCCACCATCGCCACGTAGTGGCGAGGTGAATGAATGGACGGGGAAATCCGCGCCATGGGGGATTTTTCCCTCTTGAAGCAAATTATCCTTGGGGGGCTTTTGCCGATATGAGCCTGTAGGACATCAGGCTCATATTGCGTTTTGCCTGTTTGTGGAACTCCCCTTAGCCTGTATTTTCCGAATCAGAAGAGCCGTTCCGCATTTTTGGGAGACGGCTTTTTGAAAAATGCAGCGGGTTGGGATACACCGGAAGACTCAGCTCCATGCCCGGTCCACGGCTTCCCTCTCTTCCGGGGCAAGATATCTGGAGAGCCGCTCTTCCATGCGCAGCCTGTATTCGGGAATACTCCAGGAATGGAGCGGCTGGACGGCGGAATTGGTGAATTGCCAGGAGGGAACGGGAACGACCACGTCCAGCACTTCTCCGGCTCTGGAGGGCATCCCGGCCAGTACCGCCGCAATGGTGGAGGAAAGCTCCGGATGTTCATCCAGAATATCCAGCAGCCATCCGCAGCCCAGGTCCGTGGGAATGGCCTCCGTTTCGGCCAGCAGGTCCGCGAGGCGCCCGGGAGGGAGATTTTTGGAAATGAAAGACAGATAAGGGGCAAACCGCATGTCTCCCAGGCTCATCAGGGCGTCCAGCGCCGGAGCCATGGATGCCTGTCCGGGGCAGGGAGAGGCGCAGATGACATTCGCCAATCCGGCAATTCCGGGAAACCGCTCCTCCGGCTGGGGCGCGGCCAGCGTATAAATAAGGAAAGCGGATTGCCTGCGGATATCCGGCGCCTCATCCGCCATGGCAAAAGGCAGCAGGGCCCTCCATCCGTCCCCTTTGCGCTGCCGGATAAAAGCTGCCAGTTGCAGAGCGCATTTGCGGCGGGCGTCCGGAGCGCAGCGGGATTGGAACATGTTGTAAATGATGACGCCTTCTTCTTCTCTTCCCGTTTCATTGCAGGTGACCAGCCCGTAGGCGATCATGGCCAGAGGCCATTGATCCGAACCGATCTCCCCCCTGCGGGAGGGATCCGTGACGAGGGCGGCAAGCCGCTTGATTTCCGACAAAGAGCTGGTTTGATCCTGAAAAAGGCCCATGCCCGCATGATAGCCGGAGGCGGAAACCTGCCAAGGAAAAACAGTGGACTGCTTACAGGACTCCGGAGTTTTCCGGTGAACGCTGTTGAGGCATGTTATTGAGTACGACCGGCGTTTTATCCTTTATTTATTGGCATTCCGGCTCGCGGCTGGACAGGAATTCCGTATTTTTTGCTGAAGCTTTTTCCTGTGTTCCTCCCCGCTTTTCCCCTGGTAGAGGTAGGCGGTGTTGGAGTTGTATCCAGCCGTTCGGTCGATGAGGTCGAGAACCTCGCCGTCTCCGTATCCCGCCTTCCTGATGTATTTGACGACTTTCCCGGCCTGGTCGGGGAAGTACTTCACCAGCATGGGGATGAATCTTTTCTCCATGATTTTAGAGACATAGCTATGATACATGCTGTTTCTTGACGAAAATGTGACCAGATTGTTCCATCGGTGAGTCCATTCGTAATCTTTAATGTCAGAGCCGATGACATTCCCGTCCGGATTGGCAGGATGGGAACGTATTATTTCATCTTTCAGCGCTGTCTCTTTTTTTCCGAAATCAGGGAGGTGCAGAGATTTCAGCCTTTTAATGATGGCGGCGGCGTAAGCGGCATGGAGATGTTTCAGCCGTTGTTCGTGGATGCCCAGGTTGCGCGACATCTGTTTCGTATCCATGATGGAGAGCGCGGAAATGACTCTTGATTTGGCGGCAATGTCGTTGTCCCGCTCGTCTTTATAAGGCCATGGCTGAGTGCTGTCGTAATCCGGAGCTTCATACATGGGGGCTCCGCTGATCAGATAAAGGCTCCAAATCATGTCGCAGGCCTCTTCCCGCGTCATCGTTCCATGGCGCCGCATGGCGTTCAGTTCTGACAGAACCGTTTTGGCGTGCTGATAAAATGCTTTCAGATCATTTTGTTCCAGCAGGCTTTTCAGGAGCGGAGCATGCCCTTCTGCACTTCTCCGGATATGGATGGAATCGGGCGGCATGAGTTCATGATCGAATGAATGTCCCCCCGCGGGGGAAAGGCTCCATCCGAGGCAGATGAAGATGATTATATGGAGAACGTGGTTCACCGTCTTGTCCGGGTTGTTTTTCCTGGTTGGGAGGAGGCGGATGGCGCAATGAATGAACATCCGGCGTCACTCTCCGCTCTGTTTCCGCTGAAGCTTTTTCCTGTGTTCCTCCCCGCTTTTCCCCTGGTAGAGGTAGGCGGTGTTGGAGTTGTATCCAGCCGTTCGGTCGATGAGGTCGAGAACCTCGCCGTCTCCGTATCCCGCCTTCCTGATGTATTTGACGACTTCCCCGGCCTGGTCGGGGAAGTACTTCACCAGCATGGAGATGAATCTTTTCTCCATAATTCTGATAACATAAGTGTCAAGCATCTGATTCCTTGATGAAAATGTAACCAGGTTATTCCATTTGTGAGTCCATTCGTAATCTTTGATGTCATTTCCAATATCCTTGGCTGAAGCGTCCATTTCAGATTGATGTTTTATGGGAGAAAAGATTTCATGATATAGTGATTCCTCATTCTTGTGAAAATCCTTGATATGCATTTTTTTTATTTTTTTAATTTTTTTGATCAGAATCAGTATTCGAACTCTCAAAAACCTCATGATTTGGGCATTCTCCGACCATTTGAATCGCACGGTATACACATGCTGTAATCTCCGCATCCGACTGCGTGGTCAAGGAATCAAATTTATGTAACACCGCTCCTGCATTGGTTGTCACATACCGCGTTGGCAGATGGTTCAAAGAATAACAAGCTATATCCAATCTGCACCGATCGCACATACAATAATTTGTCTGTGGCCATAAGCTGTCAATTTTTTCCAACACAGTGTCTTCCATAAGATTTTTTAACGTTTGCATCGAATTACTGCCCCCAATCTTTAGTATCCAAAATACGCATCAACGCCATTTGCCATTCCGACTGCCATTTTCTTTTGGAAACTTTTATTCTGCAGTTTTCGATCCTCAGACGGATTACTTAAAAATCCACACTCAATTAAAGTAACTGGAATTTTGCTCCAATTGGTTCCCGTTAGATCATCTCTTCCACTACAACCTCTTTTCTTGATACCCGTCTTTTTGCAATAAGCATTTAATAATTTCTTAGATAAACGCTTAGAAGATCGACTCAAC
>OMNQ01000122.1_pt1 | contig 24820 bp, 18 predicted proteins | sample 1673871 | NCBI WGS metagenome assembly OMNQ01 (sample SAMEA103958130, study PRJEB25191) | human gut metagenome | biome: human-associated habitat [ENVO:00009003]; feature: intestine environment [ENVO:2100002]; material: feces | place: Germany | collected 2013/2015
GCAATCGGCAATGGAGAGTTTATTGATAAAATCCAGTATGAGCCGCACGAACGGGGTGATGTGCTGATGCTGACAGGTGTAGGCGAGGTGTTCCCGTTTATGAGAATCCATACTTTATTGGAAGCCTTGCAACCGCATTTTTCGGATATTCCGATTTTGGTTATGTATCCGGGTGAGTTTGATGGTCGTCATGTAAAACTGTTCAATCGTCTGACACCAAATGATTATTACCGGGCATTCAATGTTATAGATTAAGGGAGATAAAGCGATGAAGATTCAAGAAATGTTTGCGGATGACATCAACCGCAAAATCAATGGTGTTATTAAAGTTGACCAGGCTGCTGACGATGTGATTGAGCAGGAATTGAGTGAATATGTCATCACCAGAGAATTGAAGAAACACTTCATTACTTTCTTCAATTATTATGGAGATGCCTTTGACCAGCCTACCGCCGATATGGGCGTTTGGATTTCCGGTTTCTTTGGAAGTGGTAAATCTCACTTCTTAAAAATGCTTTCTTATCTTCTGGAAAATAAAGAGGTAAAAGGCATCCGTAGTGTAGAGCGTTTCCGTAAAAAGTTTGAGGATGATCCGGCAACCTTTATGCTGATTGACCGTGCCACAAAGGGACCGACGGAGACAATTCTGTTCAATATTGATATTGAGGGATTCAGCAATAAAGACAAGACGGCTGTTCTTCGTGTATTTGCCAAAATGTTCTACAACCATCTGGGATTTTACGGTGAGAACCTGAAAGTTGCCATGATGGAGCGTTATATTGACCAGCAGGGAAAGACAGATGAGTTCCGCAGAGTTTTTGAAGAAAAGAAGGGTAAGTCATGGCTGGAAATGCGCCGTGTATTTGCCTTCAATGGCAAGTTCATCATCCCGACATTGATGGAAGTTCTGGATATGAGTGAGGACGATGCCAAGGCGTGGTTCAATGATAAAACTGCAACAGAAATTTCTATCGCACAGCTTGTGGAAGATATGAAAGCCTATGTAGATACAAAGCCTGTTAACTTCCGTCTGCTGTTTATGATTGACGAGGTTGGTCAGTACGTTGGCACAGATACCGATATGCTTTTGAATCTCCAGTCTCTGACCGAAAAAATCGGAAGTGAGTGTGAAGGTAAGATTTGGGTTATCTGCACCGGACAGGAAGCCATTGATGAAATCATCAAAGTCCGTGCCGATGAGTTCTCCCGTATTCAGGCTCGTTTCAAGACAAGATTGAGCTTATCTTCTTCCTCTGTGGACGAAGTCATCCAGAAACGTATTCTGAAAAAGAAACCGGAAGCAGTCAAAGAACTGGAAAGTGTCTATGAGCAGAATGATTCGGTTCTGCGCAACCTGTTCAGCTTCAGCGGATCTATTCTGGACATTAAAGGTTATTCCGGTCCGAGGGAATTTACGGAGAACTTCCCATTCGTGCCGTATCAGTTTATCATCATGCAGAAGGTATTTGCAGAAATCCGAAAACACGGAAATTCCGGCAAGCACCTCTCCGGTGGTGAGCGTTCCATGCTGTCCGGTTTCCAGGAAGCTGCACAAAAAATTCAGGAGAAGGATGAATACGCACTTGTTCCATTCTTCCGTTTTTATGATACCGTACATACTTTTCTGGATGGTTCAATCCGTCGTGTAATTGAGCGTTGTCAGAAAGCTGCCGACAACGGCGATGGCATCGAACAGCAGGATGTGGATGTGCTGAAACTTCTGTACTTGATTCGATATATTGATGATATTCCTTCTAATTTGGACAATATCGTTATCCTCATGGCAGACGATATTCGTGTAGATAAGATTATCATGCGTGAAGCAGTCCGTGGATGCCTTGACCGTCTGATGAGTCAGAACTATATCGGCAGAACCGGCGACACCTACAATTTCCTGACAGATGAAGAACAGGACATTCAGCGTGAAATCCGAGCTACCAATGTGGATACTGCCTCTATTGTGGAGCGCATCGCCCAGATGATTTACGGTGATGTTTTCACAACCAAGAAGTTTCGTTATGGAAAATATGACTTTGCGTTTGATCAGATGGTGGATGGCATTACGGTTGGTGTGGCAACAGGCGGTATGCGTCTGCGTTTCCTGACTATTGCTACCGATGCCATTGAAAAAACAGATTTCCGTCTGATGACAGAATCCAAAGGTAACGAAGCAATAGTTGTTCTGGCTGATACACCTTACTATGAATCTCTGGAATCAGCCATGAAGATTCGTAAATATGTAAAGCAAAGAAATGTAAGCCAGCTTCCAAAGAGTGTGCAGAAAATCATCAGCGATCAGCAGGACGAAGCCGGAAAATATGAGCTGAGTGCCATGACCGAATTGCAGAATGCAATCGAAGGGGCGCAGTTCTATGTAGACGGTGAACATCTGGAAATTAAAGCCGGAAATGCCAAGAGCAAGATTGACCAGTCTCTTGAATACCTGGTTGCCCATGTATATAGCAAGCTTGACATGATTACAGATAATGCAGGTAGCGATGCAGATATTATTGCGATTCTGACAGGTGCGGTAACGGCACTTCCGGGTATGGAGCCGAACCGGGATGCTGCTTCTGCCATGGAAGAATATCTGGAAATGCAGGATGCGAAAAGGCTGCCGACTTCTATGGCAGATGTGCAAAGCAAATATAGTGCGATTCCGTATGGCTGGAAAGAAATCGACATTGCTGCGGTTGTGGCACAGCTGATTTATTCCCAGAAAGTAACCATCAAGTATGCAGGCAATACCATTCAACCGAATGACCCGAAACTGCCGGATATGCTCCGCAAAAAGAGTGAGATCGGTAAGACTTCCATCAGCAAGCGTAAAACCATTTCCGCCACGACGATGCGTGATGTAAAAACAATGCTCCGTGATTATTTCGATGTTATGGATGTACCGGAGGATGAAGATGGTCTGATTCGCTTTGTGACTGAGAGATTCGGCGAACAGCGTGATTACTATGCTTCTCTGGATGCCCGTTATGACGGACATAAATACCCGGATCATGCATTGGTACAGGAAGCCATTCATTTGATGGATGATGTACTTTCTCAGAAGAAAGACAATATTGCCCTGATTGAGGGTGTCCTGAAAAAAGAGGATGCTCTCTTTGAAAGCAAAGAAGCCATGAGCAACGGCATTGAAAACTTCTTCAAAACTCAGGTGACAGTATTCGATCAGGCAGTGCAGTTTGAAAAATCTCTGCATGATGATCTTGACCGTATTGCAGAAAATGAGGGAGCACATAAGGCACTGAATACCATTCGCATGATTACCATGGTTCAGACCGGAAGCAAGTTTAACTATACCCGGATTCGTGAACTGAATCCGTTGATGGATACGGTTCGCACTGCCCATGACAAGATGCTGGAAGAAAAACGTGCTGAGGTTCTGGAAACGGTTCGTCAGTGTATGGAAGCTACCCACACTGCTGCAAACGGCGATTCTAAGGCATCCCATTTGATTGAAAAATCAGACCAGTATTTCAGTCAGTGCAAGGAGAAAATCGCAGAATTAAAGAGCCTTGCCCTTCTGGATGCCATGTTCCTGCCAATGTGTCAGTATAAGGATGATACAGTCAGCAATATCGAGTCTGTTCTGGCTCCGCCTGCACCAAAGCCACAGGTACAGCCGACACAGCCGGGAAAAGAAGCAGCTCCGGCAAAGAAGAAAGTGGTTCGTGCCTATAACCGACAGGTTGTATTCCAGGCAAAGACGTTACAGACGGATGCTGATATTGATGATTATGTAGAGAAGATTCGTTCTCAGCTGAAACAGTTGCTGAAGAATTGCGATGAGATTAAACTAAATTAAGGGAGGAAGAATATGATTGTAATAGATGAAATTCTTACAGCTGTAAATGCAGCGTTGGATTTAGCAAAAAAACATCAGGATAAAGAAAACGCAGAAAAACTTGTTGAAATTTATTCATCTATATTGGAAGTAAAGAAAGAAAACGAGGAACTAAAGAAAAAAATTGAAGAATTAAAAGCAAAGAATGATGAAGAGAATGATTTGGAACTGTCTGAGGAAGGCTTTTATTATAAAGTGTCTGAGATAAAAGCGGGGAAAAAATTAAGGTATTGTGCCGCCTGCTACAACAACACAGGAAAACTTTATCCTATTACGTCGGGAAGCTTAAGTAGAGATTTCTTTTGTTCAAACTGTAGAATGAGATATAATGATTGGCGGATTCCGAAACTGTAAAGGGGAATAGGTATGGATAAGAATGCGATTAAAAAATTTGCTGTTTGGGCAAGAACAGAGCTGATCGCCCGTGTTTCCCTGAAAGGTGTGGAATACGGTATCACAGAGGATAACATTGAGGATGCCAATGCGGACAGCGTTGGCGGCAAAGTCCTCACCGCTGATGAAAAGAAACAACGTCAGGCTTTGATTGCCGAGATTAACGATAAAGGATATAAACAGGTCATGGAGGAGGTTGCCTACACTTGGTTCAACCGATTTTCTGCTTTGCGATTTATGGAAGTCAACGGCTATCTTCCTTCTCATGTGCGTGTATTCACGGACGAGAAAAACAACTTTAAGCCGCAGATTATAACCGAAGCCATTCATCTGGATTTGGATGGATTGGATATGGAAAAGGTCTATGAGCTGAAAGATGCCGAAAAGATTGAAGAACTCTATAAATATTTGCTGATCGTGCAGTGTAACGCTCTGAATAAGATTCTGCCGGGAATGTTCCAGAAAATCGCGGATTACACCGAACTTCTTCTGCCGGACAATCTGCTCCGTGAAGGCAGCGTGATTCAGCAGATGATTGAGCTGATACCGGAGGATGATTGGAAGGATGCTGTCCAGATTATCGGTTGGTTGTATCAGTATTATAACAGTGAGAAAAAGGACGATGTTTTTGCAGCACTGAAAAAGAATGTGAAAATTACAAAAGAAAACATCCCTGCAGCAACTCAGCTTTTCACACCAGACTGGATTGTTCGCTACATGGTAGAAAACAGTCTTGGGCGCTTGTGGCTGGAGGGACACCCGGATGTGAAAGAACAGCTTCTTCCTACAGAGGAAGAACAGTCTGTTTATGCTGCCGGAAATCGTGACCTAGAAGATACCAAATGGCACTACTATCTGGAAGAAGCCGAGCAGGAACCGGAAGTGCAGGCACAGCTTGCCGAGATTCGCAAAGAATACGCTGCACTGACACCGGATCAGCTGAAAGTCATTGACCCTTGCTCCGGTTCTGGTCATATTCTTGCGTATATGTTTGATGTGCTGATGAAGATTTATGAATCCTACGGATATACCACCCGTGAAGCGGTGGCAAGTATTGTAGAGAACAATCTTTATGGTCTGGATATTGATGATCGTGCGGCACAGCTGGCTTATTTTGCAGTAATGATGAAAGCCCGTCAGTATGACCGCCGCTTCTTCAGCCGTGGTATTCAGCCCCATGTATATGCCATCGTGGAGAGCAATCATGTAGATAAATTTGCCGTGGACTATTTCTGTAATGGCGATGCGAAGCTCACAGCCGCTATGGATACCATTATCCGTGAACTGCATGATGCAAAGGAATATGGTTCTATTCTGACGGTCATACCGCATGATTGGTCAGCTTTGTATGACCGCTTTGCTGAGATAACAGAAGATATAAATATGTCCCGTGAGACAGCATTGAGAGAATTACTGCCGTTGGTACAGGTGGCAGAGGCACTGGCACAGAAATATGATGCGGTTGTGACGAATCCACCATATCGATCATTGGCAGATTGTTCCAATAAATTAAATGATTATGTAAAAAAAGATTATCCAGATAGCAAAAGTGATTTGTTTGCTGTTTTTATTGAATCATGCAGTAAAATGACTAAAAAAGTTGGGTATCAAGCAATGATAACCCAACACGCATGGATGTTTTTATCTGGATTTATAAAGTTGAGAGCAAAGTTGCAATCAACTGATATTATAAATATGGCGCACCTCGGTCCTCGTGCATTTGAAGAAATTAGTGGTGAGGTTGTTCAGACAACAAGTTTTGTAATGAGAAAATCCAATATTATCAAGTATTTGGGTACTTATGTGCGACTTGTAAAAGCAAATTCACAGGATGCTAAAGAAGAAATGTTTTTGAGCAAAATGAATCGCTTTCACACATCTAAGGTAACTTTTACACGGATTCCAGAGGAACCTATTGTGTATTGGCTTCCAGAAAAAGCACTTTTGCCATATAACAATGCTGCGGTACTGTTGGGGGATGTTGCTGCTCCATGTGCAGGTCTTGCAACTGGTGATAATAATACTTTTCAACGTTATTGGCATGAAGTCTTTTTTGAAAATATTGGATTTGGTGTTCGAGATGTAAGTGAAACAGAACATAGGACTGAAAAATGGTATCCATGTAATAGCAGCGGTGATTTTAGAAAATGGTATACGGACAATTTGATGGTCGTAAATTGGCAGTATAATGGGAAAGAAATCAAGAGCTTTAGAAATGCTGCTGGAAAACTTGCTGCACGTCCTCAGAATACAGTAAGGTATTTTAAAGAAGGACTGACATGGAATAAATTAAGTACATCGAGATTTGCCGTGAAATATAAAGCACCTGGTTTTGTGTTTGATGATACAAGTAGATCAGCTTTTCCACATGATTTGGATTTGCTGCCCTATTATATAGGGTCATTGTGTTCGTGTGTTACCTTTTCGTATTTACAAGCTCTTGATCCTACGATGAGTTTTACTAACGGAGATCTTGTTAGAATACCAATGGTTGTAGATGAATGCAAAAAAGATACAGTGACTAAATTGGTAAAAGAATGTATTGAGTATTCAAAAGCAGATTGGGATTCCTTTGAGATTTCATGGGATTTTAAGGAAAACCCTCTTATTCGTAATAAACCATTTACTTCTAAAGAAATGGAAGAAGATTTAAGACACAACATTCATGATATGAATCAGATGTCTGAAGCATATCGGCGGTGGGAAAATGAGTGTTTTCATCGTTTTACAGAATTAAAGAAAAACGAGGAAGAACTGAACCGTATATTTATTGACATTTACGGCTTACAGGAAGAATTGACACCGGAGGTTGAGGATAAGGATGTCACTGTCCGCAAGGCTGATCTTGGCAGAGATATTCGCTCTTTCATTTCTTATGCGGTTGGCTGTATGTTCGGTCGCTACTCTTTGGATGAAGATGGTCTTGTTTATGCAGGCGGCGAATTGGATGCCAGCAAGTATGCTTCTTTTGCTGCGGATAAGGATAACATTATTCCAATTTGCGACGATGAATACTTTGAGGATGATATTGTCGGTTTGTTCGTGGAGTTTGTGAAAACCGTTTACGGTGCAGATACGCTGGACGAAAACCTGAAATTCATTTCTGATGCACTGGGCGGCAAAGGTCAGCCGAAAGATGTAATTCGGAATTATTTCCTGAGTGATTTCTATTCTGACCATTGCAAGATTTATCAGAAACGACCGATTTACTGGTTGTTTGACAGTGGCAAGAAGAATGGCTTTAAGGCTCTGATTTATATGCACCGTTATCAGCCGGACACCATTGCCCGTATCCGTACAGATTATGTGCATGAACAGCAGGCTCGTTATCGCACCGCCATTGCTGATCTGGAACAGCGTATTGCCAATACTTCTACTGGCGAACGTGTGAAGCTGAACAAAAAGCTGACCACCTTGCAGGCACAGGATACCGAAATCAGAACCTACGAGGAAAAGATTCATCACCTTGCCGACCAGATGATTTCAATTGACTTGGACGATGGCGTGAAGAAGAATTATGCGATTTTCCAGGATGTTTTGGCTAAAATAAAGTAAGGAGGGATAGTTATCGAACCGAAACAAAAGAAATCTGTTCTCTTGGGGAATGGAGTAAACATACAGTTTGGTGGAAAAGCCTATTCAAATAGATTCATTTTGTCAAGAATTATCTTTAACGCACAGTGCGATAAGTATGATAGTCTTTTTGAAGGTACGCTGTCGGGAAGTGAAATTGAACAGATATTTCGAGGACTTCTTCCTACTGCAAATGCTGTGCTTGATGGAAAATATGATAAAGTCAATGCTGACGATGAAGTGAAAAGAGCTGTAATGGAGTTCAAGGCACAAAACGCAGAACGCAGCAAATTTGAGCATTATTATGAAATTCCATTAGAAGATTGGTTTTTGTTACTTCGATTATTCTTCATGGATAATCCAGATTTGAGTGATATGTGGAAAGCATCAAAACAAGGATTTGAATGGATGATTCTGGATGCTATCTATAATGCTGGTAAAATTCAAGAAATTTATCAAAAAATGAAAAAGCCTGTCAAACGTTTTTTTAAATCGTTTGATTCGATATTTACATTGAATTATGATAATAATATTGAAAAGTTGACTAATAAAACAATTTACCATTTGCATGGGGATTATTCTGTCCTTGCAGATTCTGAAAATCCTGAAACAGTTCAAGGATTTTTGAACAAGCAAAACGGAAAAATCGTTATGAATCCAGATTATCTGCAATGTTATTGTAATGCGCTACTTAATTTTAGTGGACAGAATAAATATAAAGAAGCTCAGGATAAAGTGAAAGGAATTGAGGCACTTCAAAGACTAAAGCAATTACATGATTCGGATGTAGAGAAATTTGAGATAATGAGAGCAGGTGTAGAATCAGAAAAAGCTCAAATTATAGATACTTATATCAAACATCCAGAACTGAAAATTGCTACGGATTATCATTTTGGGGAACTTGAAAAACTTTCAGGTGAATTGCATATTATAGGGCTTTCACCACAGAATGACAGTCATATATTTGCTTGTATAGAAAAAAGCTCATTAGATAAGGTAGTTTTCTATTCGTATGGTAAGCCGCCAAAGAAATTGCCATTGACTAAACCATATGAATTTGCAGATATTAAGCAGTTATGGAAGTCATTGGATGCGAATCAGCCACAATATAATTGTGGTAGAAAATATCCGGATTCTGATGAAACTAAAAAGTTTTTTGAACTTTTTAATGCATTATCCCTTGATCCGATCACAAAAGAAGAAATTGAGAAAGAAGCAAATTCAATTCCTGAATATATGGCGTTGCCATTATGCAAAGAAGCTATGAATTTGATTAAGGTTCAGACAACACCAATAAGTGAAGAAGAACTTATGAAACAGTTTAGAATGGTTAGTAGAATAGCTTTAAGAGAGGGAATTTATCCGTCTGCTTTTTATTTGATTTTGATAGACAATTTTTCAAAATTATCGTAAAAGGAGGGCTTGCATATGATAACGGATGAAAGAATCAAAAATTCCAGTGAGCTGGAGTTTGTTGTATTTTGCATTGAAAATGTAGCGGCAAAGTTGGGTGTGGATGCAGAGCGTGTCTATCAGGCATTTACCAAACAGAGTGATATTTTGCACGGTTACATCGTGCCGGAATATGAAGTGCTGCATACCCAGAGCCGGGAATATATCGTTGATGACCTCCTTGATGTGATGAAAGAAAGGGGTGTGGAAGTATGATTCTTTATCATGGTTCTTTTTTAGAGATTGCAAAGCCGGATTTGGTTCATTCCCGCTCCAATGTGGATTTCGGGCGTGGCTTTTATGTCACGCCGCTGTATGAACAGGCGGCGAAGTGGTGCGGCAAGTTCAAACGCCGTGGGAAAGATGGCATTATCTCTCGGTATGAATACGATGAAAGCCGGGAATCTGAACTGAAAACGCTGAAATTTGATTCTTATTCCGAAGAATGGCTGGATTTCATTCTGGACTGCCGCAGTGGAAAAGATTCGACAGATTACGACCTTGTTGTAGGTGGTGTTGCCAATGATAAAGTGTTCAATACCGTGGAGCTGTTCTTTGATGGACTGATTGATAAAACGGAAGCCATCAACCGCCTGCGTTATGAAAAGCCGAACCTGCAAATATGTTTCCGCACAGAGAAAGCACTGTCTCTGTTGCATTTTGAAGGGAGTGAAACACTATGACAGCGAACCCGATTTTGCTTCAAAAAAAATATAGCCGTGTTATTGAGTGCTTTGCCAAACAGCAGGGACTTTCACTGGATGCGGCACTGGATTTCTTTTATCATTCCCAGGTCTATCAGCTGATCCGTGATGGTGTTTCTGATATGCACTGCATGAGCGATGCGTATTTGGCAGAGGAATTGAAACAGGAATATCAGATGAAGCAATAGTATGAGTAAAAGCTAAAAACAGGAAACATTTTGAAAAAATATTTGAATTAATGACACTAAAGATATGATAAGGATCAATGAAAAAGGAAGACTTTTTAATGGCATATCGAGTAGTTATATCTTTGGTGGAAATGAAACAGATTTTAGAAGTGTTTGGTAAACAGAAAATTTTAGAAAGTTTTGACCTGCTAGAACAAGAAGATTATTTATTTGTCCGGAAATGTGATGAAATTAAATTAATAGTAGCATTGAATAAGATGACTTCGCTTTACATGAGCAATAGGAATAAACCATGTAAAACAAAAAAAGGGTCATTTTATTGCATTGTGATTGATTTATCTGAAAGCAGAATATGTTTGGAACTTGAAGAGTTAGTATTGCGATATTGCAAAGGAGAAAAGACTATGGCAGCTAAACAAATTAAATTAGAGGAAACAGCGGAAGAGTTAATGGAATATTCAGATGATGATTTGTACAATATCAATTCATGGGGGGCGGATTTGTCATTTCGTGAAATTATTACAATGTATGAAGAGGGCGAATTGTTAAAACCGGAGTTACAGAGAAAGTATGTTTGGACAAGGACAGAAGCCAGTAGATTTATTGATTCCATATTACTAGGATTACCTGTACCAAGTATATTTTTTGCTAAAGAACAAGGTGAAACAATGCTAATAATAGATGGATTCCAGCGAATTATGACAGTACATGATTATGTAAAAGGAGTTTTTTCTGGAGATGGGAAAATATTTAAATTATCTAATACTGAAAATATAAATGCCAGATGGAGAGGAAAAGCTTTTGCTGAACTTGATACTGAAGAAAAGAGACGAATACGTAGTAGCACTATCCATGCGATTATTTTTGAACAAAAACATCCTAGAAATGATACGGGTATGTTTCAAATTTTTGAAAGAATTAATACAGGCGGACGAACATTAAAAGCACAAGAAATACGAAATTGTGTATATCAGGGAAAATGTAATGACTTGCTTTTTGAATTAAATAAATATGATTCATGGCGAAAGATATTAGGATTAAATGTAGAAGATTCCAGAATGGCGGACTTGGAATTGATTTTAAGATATTTTGCTATGAGAGATTTACACATTAGAAATGAGGGACAATTAAAGCAAATAAATTTAGCCAAGTATCTTAATCAGTATATGGGCGATAAGACGAATTCAACAGGAGAAGATATTCTTGATATGAAACAAGATTTTATCACAATGATAGATAAAGTGTTTGAATTATTAGGGGAAAACGCATTTAAAAATTTAAGAAAAGAATCCGAAAACTTTGCAAGCAAAATAAATCCGGCGATTTTTGATGCTATATCTGTTGCCACATCATATGCAATTAAAACAGAATATAAATTCACGGAAGAAAACTATTTGGAAAAATATAAGAGATTATTGAAAAATGAAAAGTTTCATCGAGCATCCAGCAGTAGAACTACTAATATTGAAAATATTAAAACACGTATTCAAATAGCAGCAGAGTTCCTGTATGGAGTTACTTATGAATGGTGAATTTATACAAATGATAGAGGATACAAGAGCAGAACTTGATAGTATTCGTAAATGGATTAATGCTGGAAATCAATTTGATTCTAAAACAAGATATTTGATTTCTTATGCTGTTGTTAAAGCAAGTGGGGCAGTTGAAGTCATTTTCAAAAATATGATTTATAATTACTTGAGCGTTGGTGCAAATGAAAAAGCAAAAGGGTATCTTGAAAAAGCAATTATTGATAGTTCGTGTAATCCTAACACGGGAAATATGAGCAATATGTTACAGAACATTTCTTCAGAATGGAAAACGTTATTTGATCAGCAGGTAAAACAAAGTGGAGAAAAGGATAAATTAAATTCCCTTGTGCAATTAAGAAACGATTTTGCTCATGGCGACAGCATATCTGTTTCTATTGATACAGTTATTAAATATTTTGATTCAGCTGTTAAGATATTAAATATATTAGATAACGTGTGTACATAGGGGAAATGAGATGAAAATATTGCAACAGCCCATTTCTTTTGAAAAATATAGAGGCATATCGGAATATTTTGGAAATTATATTTGGAGAAGATAGTAGTGATTCAATTTGCAAAACATAGAGTAGTAAAAAGAGAGCGAGGTGTTACAATGACTATAGAAGAAATTCTTGCAGGAGAATCGAAGAATGTGGAGTTCAAAGAGACCCTGCCGGAGAAAAGCATCAAATATATGAAGTCTGTGGTTGCCTTTGCAAATGGAACCGGAGGAAAAATTATTTTCGGAATTGTTGATAAAACCAGAGAGGTTGTCGGCTTTGACAAGGAAGATGTGTTCAAGAAAATGGATGCCATTGCCAATGCCGTATCGGACAGCTGTGAACCGGCAATCATCCCGGATATTACTTTACAGACGGTTGATGGTAAGACGGTTATTGTGGTAGAGGTTTCTGAGGGCAGACAGCGCCCATATTATATCAAAGCTCTTGGCAGAGATGGAGGTGTATATGTTCGTGTTGCCGGAACTACCCGCCTTGCCGACGAGTATATGATAAAAGAATTATTGTTTGAGGGCAGTAATCGTTACTACGATCAGGCTTTATGTACTGGGTTAAATGTTACAGATGAAGATATTGATGTCCTTTGTAAAGCTATGAAAGAACAGGCTGTTAAAAATGCCCGTACAGAGGAACAGAAAGCAGCGATTAAAGATGTGGGAAGACAGCAGTTGCGCTCCTGGGGCATTTTGATTGAGCGTGATGGAAAAGATTATCCGTCCAATGCCTTTGCTATTTTGACTGGTAACGGTGGGCTTCATGTTGCGACGCAATGTGGCGTGTTCAAAGGTACAACGAAAGCGGTATTTGTTGACCGCAGAGAATATACCGGTCCACTTTGGGAACAGATAGATGAAGCATTTCAGTTTGTTCTGAGAAATATTCATCTTGGTGCTGCCATTGTAGGAATTTATCGCCAGGATGTTTATGAGATTCCACCGGATGCCATTCGTGAGTTGATTATCAATGCTATGGTACATCGTAGTTATCTGGATCATGGTACGATACAGGTTGCGGTATATGACAACCGATTGGAAATCACTTCTCCAGGGAAACTGCCAATGGGACAAACGATGGAGCGTATGAAAGAAGGCTATTCCAAAATCAGAAATGAAGCCATCGCCCATGCGTTTGCATATATGAACCTGATTGAGCATTGGGGAAGCGGTATTCCGAGAATTATTGATAAAGTAAAAGCTGCTGGACTGCGGGAGCCGGAGTTTATTGGTGGCGAAGTTGATTTGCGTATCAATATTTATCGAGGCCAGGTTGGTACAAATAACGCCATGATTAACGCCAATGACACTAAAGATGGCGTTAATGGCGTTGATTGTGGCGTTAATGATGCCGGAAATGGAACTAATGGCGTTGAAGTGCCACTTAATAAGGAACAGGCACAGATAGAAAAATTGTTGCAGATTATAGAGAAAAATCCGTCTGCAACACAGGCATATTATGCAGAAGAGATAGGCGTGTCGAAAAGAACGGTTTCTCGAATGTTTGTTTCTTTACAGGAAAAAGGTATATTGGTACAGAGCGGAACAAAGCGAAAAGCTAATTGGACAGTTATAAGGTAGGAGGAGCAGCATGGATACAGACAAAATAATACAAGACTTGAACCGCAGATTTGCTGCACCTTTGCCAGAGTTTTATCAGCGTCGTATTATCTTCTGGTATGATGAAGATAAGGAATTTGAGGATAAGATGGACGAAGTGGTTCTGGAAAATGCAAAGGTAATTGCTCTGACTGGCAATAATGCGTTTTCTGTGAAGAAACTGCTTTCGGTAGACGACTTGACCACAAACTATCTGGTTTACAGTCCTTTAGCATATAATCGCCCGGATGATAACTGGCTTCTGGATGTGGAGCTTTACAGTGAGGAGTTCCGGGCAGATCTGATTTCCATCTGGATGGATGAGATGGGTCTTGCATCGAATCCGGCCATGCGGAAGCAGGTCAAGAATTATCGTGCTTATCTCAATGCGAAAGACCGTCGATTGAAAGTCAGCACGCAGAATAAAGTTCCGTCAACTCCGGCACAGTTGCATATGGCGGTCATGGCGGCAATTTGCGACTTGAAAGAAGCACAGCCGAACATGATTCTCCGCAGTGTGTTTCGTGCCGGACTGGATTTGAAGAACAATACTGTTTATCAAGATTTTGTAAAATATCATGCTGACGGTGCATTTTGGGCGATGGTTCGTCAGGGCTGTGGATTTGTGGAGGAAGAACCAGACCTCGGACGGCTGGCAATTCATTTGCTGTTGACCGCTGCTACTCGTACCATGCGGCAGGAATATCTTGCCGGATTGGATGGCTTCATTTCCATGCCGCACCAGGCATATTGCTATGATTTTATTTCTGAGTGGCTTCACAGCGAGGACGTTCAGCAATTATATGATGTTGCACGGTATGTTGAAGATGAAGCCCATCTGCACCAGCGGTTTGAAAAGCTGACGGTAGACGATTTGGCAGGAACTGAGTGCTTCCCGTGCATCAACGAAGTGATTCTGACAAAGCTGATGACGGAAATCAGCGACCATATTATTGATGTGGATACGATTACTTCAACCGTTGAAAAGCGAAGAACCTGTGCATGGTATGAGCCGTTTGAAAATTTCTATGACGGTATCTTGCAAGTGGCAAATATGCAGAGCTTCTTCAAGGAACACTCTGCCGGATTCCATACCGCAGAAGCAAAAGGCATCTGGAAAGAATATACGGAAAGTTATTATCAGATGGACACCTATTATCGCCTGTTCCATTTGAGTTTCCAAAAGAGCTTGGAAACTTCCAATATTCTGCTGGATGATTTGTTTAAGCACGTTGTCGATAAAGTAGAAGGACTCTATACGCATTGGTTCTTAGGTGAACTGGGAAACAATTGGTCGGATGTGTGTGCAGATGAACTTGCAATCTATGGTAAGGTTTTGGAAGTGCCGCAGCAGGAAGAATTTTACCGTTCTCGCATTAAGACTTTAGATACCAAGGTATTTGTCATTATTTCGGATGCTATGCGTTATGAAGTGGCAGCGGCTATGGCAGAACAGCTTCAGAGAGAAACACAGAGTAAGGTTTCTATCAGCAGTATGCAGAGCATTTTTCCATCTATCACAAAGTTCGGTATGGCAGCACTACTGCCGCATAAAGAATTGACAGTAGAGGTTCGGAACGATATTTTGACGGTTTTGGCAGATGGGCAGTCTACGGCAAGCAATTATCGGGATAAGGTTCTGAAATCAGAAGATCCGGCGAGTGTGGCTTTGAAATACAATGACATTATTGCCATGAAGCGAGCAGAACGAAGTGCGTTGGTAAAGGGCATGGATGTAGTTTATATTTATCACGATACCATTGATGAAGCGAGTCATACTTCTGACACTGCTGTTTTTTCTGCTTGTGATAAAGCAATTTCAGAATTAAAGAATCTTGTGCGTATTATTGTAAATGAATTTGGCGGCACAAATATTCTTATTACGGCTGACCATGGATTCCTTTATACCTACAGTCCTTTAAAGGAAGATGATAAAGTAGGTAAAAGAGGCTTTTTTGATATGGATGTAACAAACTCTGATACCATAAAAAAAGAAAGTATCAGGCGATGTGTGGAATATGGCAGAAGATATGCAATTATGCAGAAGGGTGTGCAGCCGGATTACCTGTTGCCTGTAAAGTTCCTGGGCGGTAAAACAGAATTTGATGGATTTGCACCGAGAGAAAGTATTCGTATCAAGATGAATGGTGGTGGCATGAACTTTGTGCATGGAGGTATCAGCTTGCAGGAAATGGTTGTTCCGGTGATTGAGTACCATTATCTTCGCAATGATTCTATGGAATACAAGCGTAATAAACAGAAATATGATACCAAGCCGGTAACAGTCAATTTGCTGTCCGCAAACCGTAAAATCAGCAATATGATTTTCTCACTGAACTTCTATCAGAAGGATGCAGTCAGTGCAAACCGTGAAGCGGCTAATTATCAGGTTTACTTTACGGACGAAAACGGCAAGCAGATCAGTGATGTTCAGAAGATTATTGCAGATAAGACCAGCGACAACGGTGCAGAAAGAACTTTCCGCTGTCAGTTTAATCTGAAATCTCTGAAATACAGCAATACCGCTACTTACTATCTGGTAATTGCAGATGAACAGGGATTACAGATGCCGCAACGTGAGCCGTTCCAGATTGACATCGCCTTTGCGGTGGACGAGTTCGATTTCTTTAGTTAATACCGCGGGAGGATAGAAAGATGGAGCAATTTACAGAGGGTGAAAGCACCCGTGAAGAAATAAAGAACAAGCTCCGTCAGAATTTTGACGGTAAGATTGTTCGGAAAGACCTGACAAAGAAAATCAAGGAAGGGGCGAACGTCCCTGTGTATGTCCTTGAGTTTCTGTTGGGGCAGTATTGCAGCTCAGATGATGAAACGGTCATTGAAAAAGGCGTACAGAATGTGAAACGTATTCTTGCTGACAACTTTGTACGTCCGGATGAATCACAGAAGATTCTGTCTCAGCTGCGAAAGAAAGGCAGTCACACGATTATTGATATGGTGACTGTCTGCCTGGATATGAAAAAGGACTGCTTTTTTGCAGAGTTTTCCAATCTGGGAGTTGGCAATGTACCGATTGCTGATGAATACCCGGAAAAATTTGACCGCCTTCTCTGCGGTGGTATCTGGTGTATCGTTCAGCTGGATTATGAGGTTGAGGGAGACAATAACTTTGGCATTGAGGACATTGATGGGAATCCACTTCGTTCCAAGCAGAAAAAGCAAAAAGAGATTTCTCCGATTAGTATCCGTAAGCTGACGCCAATCCAGATGCCGCACATTGATATTGATGAACTGAAACAGGGACGAAAGGCATTTACCAAAGATGAGTGGCTGGATATTCTTCTCCGTTCCATCGGCATGGAACCGGATGAATTTACATACCGTGAGAAATGGCTGCTCTTGACCCGTATGATTCCATTGGTTGAGAATAATTTCAATCTTTGCGAGCTGGGACCGAGAAGCACTGGTAAGTCCCATCTCTACAAAGAGATTTCTCCAAATAGTATCCTGATTTCCGGTGGACAAACGACAGTTGCAAACCTCTTTTATAATATGGGGCGCAAAACGGTCGGACTGGTTGGTTTGTGGGACTGCGTTGCTTTTGATGAAGTGGCAGGTATCAGGTTTAAAGATAAAGATGGTATCCAGATTATGAAGGACTACATGGCATCAGGCTCTTTTGCCCGTGGCAAAGAGGAAAAGGCTGCTACTGCTTCCATGGTCTTTGTGGGTAACATAAATCAGAGTGTGGATGTGCTGCTGAAAACATCCAGTCTATTTGCACCTTTCCCACCGGAAATGGGAACAGATACAGCATTTCTTGACCGTATGCACTGTTATCTTCCGGGCTGGGAGATACCAAAGTTCAGACCGGAGCATTTTACCGATGATTACGGTTTTATCAGTGATTATCTGGCTGAATTTATCCGGGAACTTCGTAAGGAACAGTATGGTGATGCACTTGACCACTATTTCCGTCTGGGAAGAAATCTGAATCAGCGTGATACGATTGCAGTCCGTCGTATGGTAGACGGTTATCTGAAATTGATGTATCCTAATGGTGAATTTACCAAAGAGGAACTGGAAGAAGTCATTCAAATTGCTTTGGAAATGCGCCGCCGTGTTAAAGAACAGCTGAAAAAACTGGGTGGAATGGAGTTTTATGATGTGAATTTCTCCTATATTGACCTGGAGGATATGTCAGAGCATTATGTTTCCGTACCGGAACAGGGTGGCGGTAAGCTAATCCCGGATGGAATGTGCAATCCGGGACAGGTTTATGCTGTATCCAGAGGGAAAAGTGGTATGATTGGCGTATTTCGTTTGGAAAGTCAGATGCTTCCGGGCAATGGCAAGATTGAACGGACAGGCTTAGGCAGTGATTCCAAATGCAAGGAAGCTGTGAACACGGCATTTAACTATTTGAAAGCCAACGGCAACCGGATCAGCGGCTCGATCAGCACCTCAACCAAGGATTACATCATCAATTATCAGGATTTGCAGGGTATCGGTATGACCGAGAAGCTGGCACTTCCTACATTGGTTGCCCTTTGCTCGATTGCACTTGGAAAGCCGGTGGTTAGCAATCTGGCAATTCTGGGCGATATTACAATCAGTGGTACGATGATAAAGGTGGATGAACTTGCCAACACGCTTCAAGTGTGCCTGGATAGCGGCGCAAAGAAGGTGCTGATTCCGAGTACATCATTTGTTGACTTTGCAAGTGTTCCGGCTGATCTGATGAGCGCATTTCAGCTGATTCCGTATCAGAGTGCTGAGGATGCGGTGTTTAAGGCATTGGGTGTAGAATGATTTCAGTGATAAAGATAACAACGGATAACAATGGTAAACTTATAAAGGGTTGACTATGTCCGCCCGTTGTGCTACCATTTTGTCATAAATAAAAATACCGTCTTACGGAAACACTGTGAAGGAAAGAGTAGGTATGGAAGGACATCTACAGAGAACTGCCGGTTGCTGAGAGGCAGGGTGGAGGACATATCGAACATGGCTCCGGAGTGGCGCACCGAACAGCATGGCTGCAAGGCTGCGACAGGAACGCCTGTTATAGCGGGAATGTATCGGGGAATTCACCTGTACATTGTGAGGTCCGTTCTGCGAGGAACGGATGAAGAGAAGTGGTACCACGGATTAAGATTATAACCCGTCTTCTGAAGATAATGATAGAAGACGGGATTTTTTTATCAGGAGGAATATTTAAGATGAGCAAGAAACCGTATTACATTACAACAGCGATTGCCTATACATCGGGCAAACCGCACATCGGAAACACATATGAGGTCGTGCTTGCCGACAGTATTGCAAGGTATAAGAGACTGCAGGGATATGATGTAAGATTCCAGACAGGAACCGATGAACATGGACAGAAAATAGAACTCAAGGCAGCGGAAGCAGGAGTCACACCGAAAGAATTTGTTGACAACGTTGCCGGAGAAATCAGGAGAATATGGGATTTGATGAACACATCCTACGATAAATTCATCAGGACAACGGATGAGTACCATGAGAAACAGGTACAGAAGATTTTTAAGAAACTTTACGACAAGGGTGATATTTACAAAGGACATTACGAAGGAATGTACTGTACGCCGTGCGAATCATTCTGGACGGAATCACAGCTTGTGGATGGTAAATGTCCGGACTGCGGAAGAGAAGTTAAGCCGGCAAGAGAGGAAGCATATTTCTTCAGAATGAGCAAATATGCCGACAGACTTATCGACTATATTAACGAACATCCGGAATTTATACAGCCGGTATCGCGTAAGAACGAGATGATGAATAACTTCCTGCTTCCGGGACTTCAGGATCTTTGCGTATCAAGAACCTCATTTAAGTGGGGAATACCGGTTGATTTTGATGATAAGCATGTCGTATATGTATGGCTTGATGCACTGACTAACTACATCACGGGTCTTGGATATGATGCAGACGGTAACAATGATGAATTATATGCCAAATACTGGCCGGCAGACCTTCATCTTATCGGAAAAGATATCATACGTTTCCATACGATTTACTGGCCGATTTTCCTTATGGCACTTGACCTTCCGCTCCCGAAGCAGGTATTCGGACATCCGTGGCTTTTGCAGGGCGACGGCAAGATGAGCAAGTCCAAAGGAAATGTTATATATGCTGATGACCTCGTTGATTTCTTCGGAGTCGATGCGGTAAGATTTTTCGTGCTTCATGAGATGCCGTTTGATAATGACGGTGTGATCACATGGGAACTCATGGTTGAGAGACTTAATTCAGAACTGGCCAACACACTTGGCAACCTTGTAAACAGAACGATTTCAATGTCCAATAAATATTTTGGCGGAGTTGTTGAGAACAAGGGCGTGGCTGAGGCTGTTGATGATGACCTTAAGAATACGATTCTTGAAGAAACTAAGAAGGTCGATGCGAAGATGAATGACCTTCGTGTGGCTGACGCGATTACCGAGATTTTTAACATCTTCAAGAGATGCAATAAATATATCGACGAGACAATGCCGTGGGCGCTTGCCAAGGATGAGACCAAGAAGGACAGACTTGCGACCGTGCTTTATAATCTTGTTGAAGGAATTTCGATAGGAGCAGAGCTTCTTTTCCCGTTTATGCCTGAGACATCACAGAAGATTAAGGCGCAGCTTAATGCACCAGACAGGGGATATGAGCAGCTTGGAGAATTCGGATTGTACCCGGATGGCGGCAAAGTGGTTGAGAAACCTGAAATTCTTTTTGCAAGACTTGACCTTAACGAGGTTATGGAAAAAGTTGAAGCAAAGAAAGCGGCTGCCAAGGAAGAACCGGCCGGAGAACCGGGTGTTGACGTGGATAAGAAACCGGAAATTACGATTGATGATTTCGATAAGGTACAGCTTCGCGTCGGAGAAATCATCAAATGTGAGGCAGTTCCTAAGTCAAAGAAACTTCTCTGCTCACAGGTTAAGATGGGCAGCGAAGTAAGACAGATTGTATCGGGAATCAGCCAGTATTATAAACCGGAAGAGATGGTAGGCAAGAAGGTTATCGTGGTTGCCAACCTTAAGCCTGCTAAGCTTGCAGGTGTTCTTTCGGAGGGAATGCTTCTGTGCGCAGAGAATGAGAAGGGCGAATATGTTCTTCTTGCGCCGGAAAGTGATGTGCCGAACGGCGTAGAGGTCGGCTGATGAGTGTAATTTTTGAGACACATGCCCACTATGAAGATGAGGCATTTGACGAGGACAGGGATGAGCTTATCAAATCCCTGCCCGAATCCGGAATAGGTTATGTGGTAAATGTCGGTTCAAGCATTGCGACATGCCATAGGACGGTCGAGCTTATTAAGCATTATGATTATATGTATGGCGCGCTGGGAATCCATCCGGGCGAGATACACGAAGTTACTGATGATGACATGAAGTGGATTGAAACGGAAGCGAAGACGAACCCGAAAATCGTCTCGGTCGGCGAAATAGGACTTGATTATCATTACGGCAAGGATGACAAAGAAATCCAGAAAGATTTTTTTGAAAAGCAGCTTGATATGGCGGTCAGACTGGACAAGCCGGTGATAATCCATTCAAGGGAAGCCGCGAAAGATACCTATGACATAATGCGCGAACATGATGCCGGAAAGGCCGGCGGCGTGGTTCATTGTTTTTCTTATCATAAGGAGGAGGCGGCGAAGTACCTTGATATGGGTTTCTATATCGGGATAGGCGGTGCGGCTACTTTTAAAAATAATGAGAAAACGCGCGAGGTCATAGCATATACGCCGCTTGACAGGATACTTCTGGAGACGGACTGCCCTTATATGGCACCGGTGCCTCACCGCGGAACCAGAAATTCATCGCTTAATCTGCCGCTGGTGGCTGAATGCATTGCGCAGGTCAAGAGAATCGCATATGACACTGTAGTGGAAGCAACCTATGAAAACGCAAGGAGAATGTACAGAATATGAGCAAATTTTATCTCGGAAACCCGACAAATACCCTTGCGGTAATCAACAGATACGAGTTCGCATTTCAGAAGAAATTCGGACAGAATTTTCTTATCGATCAGGGAATTGTGGAAAAAATAGTCCGTGAAGCCGGAGTTACGAAGGATGATTTCGTGCTTGAAATAGGCCCCGGAATCGGAACGATGACGCAGATTCTCTGCGAGAATGCGAGAGAGGTGGCCGCGGTTGAGATAGACCGTAAGCTTATACCGATTCTTAATGACACGCTTTCGGAATATGACAATGTTACGATTATCAATGATGATATTCTTAAAGTCGATATAAACAAGCTTGCCGAAGAAAAAAACGGCGGCCGTCCGATTAAGGTCGTAGCAAACCTGCCATATTATATTACAACCCCAATCATCATGGGACTTTTTGAAAGCCATGTGCCGCTTGATTCGATTACGATAATGGTGCAGAAGGAAGTGGCTGACCGCATGCAGACCGGACCGGGAAGCAAGGACTACGGCGCGCTTTCACTGGCGGTACAGTTCTATGCAAAACCGGAAATAGTTGTAAATGTTCCGCCGGAATGTTTTATGCCGAGGCCGAATGTCGGTTCGGCGGTTATAAGGCTTAAGAGGCATGAGACGAGACCGGTTGATGTTAAGGATGAGAAACTGATGTTTCGGATAATCAGGGCATCGTTCAATCAGAGACGTAAAACTCTCGCAAACGGACTGAACAATTCTCCGGAAATCGGGTACACGAAGGAGCAGATTGCGGCTGCAATCGAAGAACTCGGACGTGGTGCATCCATAAGGGGCGAAGCGCTTACACTTGAAGAATTTGCAAGACTTTCCAATATTTTCAGCTCGATGTCAAAATAGTTAAAAAACAAGAATATTTCAAACACTCCCTCAATATATTTTACAGAATGGTGTGGCAAAGTCTGCGTCATGTAAGATAAAGAAGGGAGTGTTTTTGTAATGGAATACAACAGGATGGTGGCATACATATATTCGTATAATGATGGACAGAAGTGTAAGAATACCGGCTTTGCCAAGATTGAGGTCAGACAGGACATACTTAAACTGCAGATAAATATGAAGGGTGCCTATTCTGATAATAATTGTGAATGGAATGTCAATCTTTTTTACCGGAAAAACAATTTAATAATCGGTGTTGCGTTGGGAAATATGGTAATCCGGAATGGTGTCGGAGAATTCAGGTATGCCGGAAATGCATTAAATATTGAAAACAGCGGCATATCATTTGATAGTATAAAAGGCCTGTATATTGAGAAAAAATCAGAGGAAACCGACCGGCGGAAGATGTATGCCAGTGAATGGGATGACCTGGGATTTGATCCGGCGGGAATACTTGCAAGGGACTGGGCAAAAGCAGAAGGGAAGATAATGGTCGAATTCGCCGGAGAGGGACAGAAAGTGGCACCGGCAGAAGAAGCGGTTTTGCAGGCGGCGGAAGCAGAGTGCTGTCCGGTTCCGGATACGGAGTGCGGTGATGAAAAAACACAGCCGGTAGTTTGTAATGATGAGTGGTATGGAAAACTAGCCGCAGAAAAGACGCATGTATTTCTTTTTGCGGATGATGAGCTGTATGACATAATAGAGATTACACCGGATGACATAGAGCGCCTCCCGGACACCAACTGGGGGCTTAAAAACAACAGTTTTCTTAATCACGGTTATTTTCAGTTCAGACATCTGATCCTGGGAAAAATTTACGGCGGGGAGCCACAGAGATATTTTATCGGTGTTCCGGGTATTTTTGCCAGACGCGACCGCAATACGGCGGCAATGTTCGGGTTCAATCATTTTAAATTCAGTATGAGAAGCGATGTGCAGCTGAGCCAGTTCGGTTACTGGTACAGACAATTGGATTGTTAAGAAAATGCGGAAGAAACTTTAATGTCTCTTCCGCATTTCTTTGAAAAAATCCTGAAGCATGGTCCGGCATTCATCCACAAGGACACCGGACGTAAGTTCTGCTTTGTGGTTAAAACCGTCCATCTGCAGGAGGTTGATCACGGAGCCGGCACATCCGGCTTTGGGATTCATCGCGCCGACCACGACCCGCGGAATCCTCGCCTGGACAATTGCTCCGGCACACATCGGACAAGGTTCCAGTGTGATATACATGGTGCAGTCTTCCAACCGCCAGTCACCGATTACCTTGGCGGCTTTGCGGATGGCGATTATTTCGGCATGAGCAAGCGTGCTTTTATCGGTGTTCCGCCTGTTATAACCGCGTGCTATTATTTTATCATCATATACGATAACACATCCTATCGGGACCTCGTCTATTTTCGCCGCTTTGCGGGCTTGTTTAATCGCTTCGCGCATGTATTTTTCATCAGTTGTCATATCAAACACCTCGCATGTCTATTAACGAATAATGCCTGTGGTCACGGTAACGGCCGCGCATATAAACCAGCGAGCGGGACAGGCCTTCGTACTCAAAACCAAGTCTGGTCAGCAGACTCATTGAACGGAAATTGTCGGGCAGAGTGTAAGCATCGATGCGGTGCAGGTTCGCGTCGGTAAAAATTGCTTCAATGAGCCTTGAAATCGCTTCGATGGCATATCCGTTATGCCAGAACTGCGGCAGCAGCTTATATCCTATTGTACAGGAATTATAGATCCCGCGCTGGATGTTGGAAAATGAAGCGGTTCCGATAATGGTGTCCGGTGCGTCCTTAAGTTTCCAGAAATAGCGCATATATGTGCCGTGCATGAAAGCGCTGTATTCAGCGTAAAGACACGCACTCTGGTAATCGAGAGTGTAAAAATTAGGGTTTTTGTCTGCTTCGACAGGCTCAAAGGTCTGCCGTCCTTCCGAGTAAAAACTAAGAACCGGGACGGCGGCTGTGTTATCAAGAACTTGTAAAATGAGCCGCTTTGTCTCATATATGGTACGCATTGCCGGCACCTCTTCCAATCAAAATATGTAAATATTTTACCATCAGAGCGGGAAAACTTCAATTAAGAATATAAGATTGGGAAATAGATAAAATGTTATCTATTTATGCTGAAAAACCTTGAATCTGGATAATATTTTAGCTATAATTATTATATATCAAGAACAGGTGGTAATGATA